>Ga0326728_10001395_pt1 | contig 85752 bp, 67 predicted proteins | sample MB3enrmetagenome_FD_207602 | JGI IMG/M metagenome (GOLD analysis project Ga0326728, IMG submission 207602) | Lab enriched peat soil microbial communities from McLean, Ithaca, NY, United States - MB31MN | ecosystem: Environmental > Terrestrial > Soil > Wetlands > Peat | place: USA: New York...
AGGGGTGAAATTTTCTTACTCCCTGCAAAATCTTTCCGCACTTCTAACTCCGCCTCTGTCAACGCATTCAGCGCCTCCGACACTACCTTCCCCGCCGGACCCGGTCTGTTATCGGCGAATTAGGGGGGGCAATTGTGAATTGTGAAGTATGAAGTATAAAGTATAAAGTGTGAAAGCCTCTGCTCCTTAGCTGAACGCTGAAGGCTGACGGTCGAAAGCTGACGGCTATAGGGTCATTCGCAAATTATACGAACACTTGCGGAATGATTTTGATGAAATGGCGGGTCTGGCAGCAATCTGAAAAGGGGTTATAGAGAATGGAAAAATCCAACAAGGTTGGAAGCAGCTCGGCGGACAGAAGCTTGGCGGGCCGAGTGGCTTTGGTGACGGGTGGCTCGCGAGGCATAGGACGCGCGACGTGCCTGACCTTTGCGGCCAAAGGCGCAGCCGTGGCAGTGCTTTGCCGGAGCCGCATCAAAGAGGCCAATGAAGTGGTCGAGCAGATCCAGTCTGCCGCGGGGCGGGGTCTGGCAATTGAAGCCGATGTACTTGACCCAAGAGCCATCAAGCGATCGGTGGAAGAAGCCGTCTCCAGGCTGGGAAAGATTGACATCCTGGTGAACAACGCCGGTGAGATGACTGATGTTTCCGTGGTCGATATGAAAGATGAAGATTGGGAACAAGCTCTGGCTATTAACTTAACCTCATCTTTCCGGTACGCGCGGGAGTGTATTCCCTCGATGAAGGAACGCCGCTGGGGACGGATCATCAACGTCTCGTCGCAGGTGGCTTACACCGGGTCGAACAATCACGCCCACTACTCCGCAGCGAAATCGGGACTTCTGGGATTCACCTTTTCCTTGACGAAGGAGTTGGGGCCTTACGGAATCACGGCAAACGTGGTGGCCCCGGGGCGCATCCTTACGGACCTGCTCCTCGAGCGTATGGCAGGACGCGAGCAGGAATGGATGAGCCAGACTCCTATGCGGCGTTTCGGGCGGCCGGAAGAAGTGGCTGCAACCATAGCGTTCCTGGCCTCGGAAGAAGCCAGTTACATTACCGGCGCGGTCATCAATGTGAATGGCGGCCTTGTCATGGGGTAAGAGAATAGAATAGTAAATAGTGAATAGTAAATAGTAAATTATGAATTGAGGAATCGTGGTGGTCAGAGACCCTGGGCGCGGCTCGCAAAGCAAAGTCTTCGTCCGCAATTCACCATTTACAATTCACTATTCACCATTGCGCTCGTCACTCGTCACTTGTCACTCATCACTGTACTTTCACGCCGTGGACTTCGCTCAGGAGTTTCATCGTGCGCGCGATTTCCTGCCGGGTTCTCTCCTGCGACCATGCCAGCACCGGCACCAGGACGGCAGCCAGCTCCTCTAAGACGTCAAGATTCAATTGACCTAAGAGAGCCATGATGGTACGTCTGAGGATGAGGTCATCCAGGTGCACGATGCTTTCCTGGGAGGCCATGAATTGAATTTCGCGCCGGCTGTATTCGGGCAGCGAACGCAGAGGCTGGTCGGGCGCCGCGCTCATGAATTTCGCAACGTCTTCGGCGCGAGTTCCATAACGATCCAGCAATACCTCCAAGCGCTGCACGGGCAAGTGAGTCTTCTCTTTAAGAGACGCCAGCCATGCACTCTTTTCCGTCGCCGTTGTTGGGTAGCCCTTGCCGCCGCCAATGGGCAAATCGGCGGAACTGGCCAACCGCGGTCTTGCCAGGTGGTTGAGAATCCTATCCGCCACCTGCTCGCCGAAGGCGCGGAAGGTGGTCCACTTCCCCCCGATCAGGGAATAAACCGGAAAGTCAACTCCATTCCCCGGCGGGACAACCGCGCAGCTATGATCTCGACTGATCTCTCCCGGAGTGGAGGATTCACTGCGAGGCAGTGGGCGGACCCCACAGAACCTGAAAACAATGTTGGACCGGTCCCGCAGACGCGGAATGGCGGGGAAAACCTGGCGCACGGACTCCAGGATGTAGTCCACCTCATCTTCCTCACAAAACGCCGTTTCGGGATCGGAAACAGGTATGTCCGTGGAACCCGCAATCACTTTCCCATAGAAGGGATAAAAGATGCAGATACGCCCGTCCGCATTGGCAAAATAGAGCATCTGTCCTTGGGTCGCGGCCAGCAGTTCGGGAAGCTCGAGCACGATGTGCGAGCCTTTGGTGCCGCCGATATATTGAGTCTGCCGCCCGAGGGCGCCATTGGTGAAATCGATCCAGGCCCCACTGGCATTGACCACGATCCTGGGCTTGATTTCGAACCTCTGACCAGCAATCTCATCTTCCAGGACAACCGTATCTCCATTCGCGCTTTTGGGGCGTACATAATTCAAAGCGCGCGCGTCTGAACATTGGCTCTCTGCGTCCAGAACGAGTTCCAGGCAGAGCCGTTCGGGATAGCTGATCCAGGCATCGTAATACATTGCCGTGCAAACGATCTCCGGGTGGAGCTGAGGGCGCGCGGCCAGGGAAACATGACGGGACTTGAACTGATGCGTGGGAAAAACCGCTTGATTTCCTGCGAGGAGGTCGTACAAGGACAATCCAATTTTGAAAAGCAAGGCTCCTCGATCACTGGGCCGCACCCTGAAACCCAGGAACTTTCCCAGGGCCGAAAACAGGCCATCTGCCCAACTGAAGATTGGAATGGTTGTGGGGAGAGGCCTCACATAGTGCGGAGCGTTCTTGAGCAGGCGGTTTCGCTCCCGCAGCGCTTCCCTGACCAAGCGAAATTCGCCGTTCTCGAGGTAGCGCAGCCCACCGTGAATGATACGTGTGGAGGCAGAACTGGCGCCGGAGGAGAAATCGGATTTTTCCACCAGAAGCGCGTCCACTCCCTCGAGCGCTAATTCACGAAGCAGGCCAACGCCATTTATCCCACCACCCACGATGAGCACCGAAACCTCCGGCCGACGCCGGATGGCCTGGAGCCGCTCCTGCCTTGTCATTCAGTCCTCATGCCTTGCTATTGGCCCAGCGATGCCCTGGCGGAGCGGACAGCTTCGATGAACTTTCGGGCATTGGCAACCACCACATCCAGTTTGCCCTCTTTCAGAACTTTCACGTTCACCAGTTCTCCGCCCACCGCCACTGCCGCTGCCCCGGCTTTGATAAACTCCGGTGTGGTTTCGAGATTGACTCCGCCGGTGGGGATGAAATCGATCTGCGGGAACGGGCCTTTCAGTGCCTTGATGTAACTGGGCCCGCCCACGGGTCCACAAGGAAAGATTTTCACCATGTCAGCGCCGGACTGCCATGCCGACACGACTTCGGTGGGCGTGAGGGCGCCGGGGAAACACACCTTGCTATAGCGGCGCGCCACCTCGATGACCTGGGGATTGAGGGAAGGTGTGACGATGAACTCCGCGCCTGCCAGCAGAGCTGTCCGGCAGCTCTCAGGATCGAGGATCGTTCCCGCGCCGAGCAGCACCTTATCCCCGAACTTCTCCACCACGCGTTCCATGACGTGGATGGCGTTGGGAACTGTCATGGTGATTTCGGCAATTCCTATCCCTCCTTCGATAATGGCTTCCGCGGCACGTAGGGCGTCGTCGGGTGAGGGCGCGCGAACTATGGGAACAAGACCAACCTCGCGAATAAGTGCCAGAGTCTTTTCTCTTGTCCAGGACATTGCTTTCTCCTTCCAGAAGAGCAGTGACAAGTGACGAGTGACAAGTAACGAGCCGAACAAGCCATCAGCTCTCAGCAGTCAGCATTCAGCAGACCAATGCGTTGCCTATGACTGAGTGCTGACATCCGGAACCTTTCTCGTCACTTGTCACTCGTCGCTGCCTCTCTCACCTTGCCACTCTCAAGCTGGCGCCCTTGAGCAGATTCTCCACTTCCTGGAGCGTTGCCCAATTGAAGTCACCGGGCACGGAATGCTTCAGGGCGCTGAATGCATTTCCGTAACGGACTGCGTCAGCGTAAGACTTCTTCGTTAAATAGCCGTAAATGAACCCGGCACTGAAAGAATCGCCTCCGCCCAGGCGGTCCACGATTTCAAGCTCGTACTTTACATCGTCAAAGTACTTGCCTTCGGCGTAGGCAATGGCCGTCCAGGTGTTCCGCCAAACCAGCGGGTTTTCTCGCAAGGTGATGGCCACGGCCTGGAATTTGAACTTCTCCTGAAGCTGGCGCGCCACATCCTTGTAAGTTTCGGCAGAGACTTCCGCAAAGCCTTTATCATCGGTCTTGCCGGAGGCTTTAATCTTGAAGACAACCTTGGTGTCTTCCTCAGTGGTCATCAGCACGTCCACAAACTCCATCATCGGTTCCTGCACAACCTGTGCTTTGTCAGGCGGCCAAAGCTTGCCGCGGTAATTCAGATCGTAACTTACGGTAACTCCAGCCTGCTTTGCCGCCTTCAAGGCTTCGAGGGTAACAGCGGCCGCCGAATCGCTGAGCGCCGGCGTGATGCCGCTGGTGTGAAACCACTCCGCCCCCCGAAACACTTTTTCCCAGTTGATCTCGCCAAGTTTCACCGCGCTGATGGCCGACTGCGCCCGGTCGTAGAACACTGAGCTGGCCCTGGGCGCAGCGCCGAACTCGAGGAAGTAAAGCCCCACCCTTCCATCCTCGCTCCAAACCAGGTTCGAGGTGTCCACGCCCGCTTGGCGAACCCTGTTTTCCATTAGCTTTCCCAGCGCGTTCTTGGGGAGCCGCGAGACCCATGTGCTCCTCAGGCCCAAACGGCTTGCACCCACGGCGACGTTCAACTCGCCGCCGCCAACGCGCAACTCCAACGAGTTGGCTTGCTCCAGCCTTTCGAAATGCGGCGGAGAGAGGCGAATCATGGCTTCGCCAAAAGTCACAACGTCGAACATCGTTTACCTCCCCAAAAAGCTTGACCTCAGTCGGTCCTCGGGTCTTGATACACCCGAATTCGCCCTTTTTGAACGATCCAGAGCTTTCCCACAGGGTCTTCGCGCGACAGGGCGCTCACAAGCGTTTCGACCGTTTCGAGAAGATCACCAGGAGAGCGCTTGCGCGGCAGGCGCAAAACTGCAATGCCTGCATACTCCGTAGGCGTGAATAGGAAGGGGTTCCCGAACTCGAGGTCCAGCGTCACCAAGCATCGCCGCTCCGTGCGGCAAACCTGGATCAGGTCCTCGTCCGGTGCGGCGCACAGGCGTTCGTCCAGCACTGTTTGCACATCGTGGCCGTGGCCGCGGAGTAGTTCCACCACCAGCCGCCCGAGGTTCTCGTCCAGCTTGAGCTTCATCGCTGGGTTTCCATGGGAATGTCAACGAAGCGCTCGCGGGACATCTCGGCGCCATAAGCAATGCAGGCGAGAATATCAGCTTCCTCAAGCCCGGGGTATTCCGCCAGGAGTTCGCGCTGGGTCATCCCGCTTGCCAGGTGGTCCAGAATCAGCGACACCCAGATGCGATGGCCGCGGATACAGGGCTTCCCGAAGCAAACGTTGGGATTGATTGTGATGCGGGAAAACAGTTCGTCGCGCGTCATGTTTGCCGGTTCCCTCGTCTCTTGCATTATAACACCAGGAACACGCGGATTTCGCCGATGAGACGGTTCAAAACCATGTGTTGGCTTTGTGCCGGCGATATTCTTCCCCAAATGCCTGCTCCAAGACCTTCTCCTCTTTTCTTGCCCGCAGGATTTGCACGGAATAGATCAAAAGAAAGCATAGTAACGGAATTAGCTTGCCCCAACTGACAAACAAACCAAGATAGGCTATTCCACCGAAGAGATAGATGGGATGGCGAAATTTGGAGTAAAGGCCTGTCGTCACAAGTGTTTTGGCCTGCGCTCGGACGGCAAAAGACCTCCCGAGCTGAACCCGTGCAAGCATCCATAAGCCGAATCCAACAACCGCCATGGTGATCCCGATGAGGTATCGAGTGCTCCACGGCTCCTGCGACACCACGAACACTGCAAAACCAAGGAAGAAGCAGACATCGATCCAGCTGTGTATTTTCACGAGCTACTCCTCGCAGGATAGTTCGCCCAATGGTCCCCGCCATCTTACACCGCGGCGAGTAGTCACGGCAATGGGGAAGCGTAGCGGTGAGGAGCCCTAGTCACTGCGGCGGGCCGGCCCCGAAGGGGCCGCGGACTTCGACGCGACCCTGGCCTCCCACCTTCTCGGCCTTGACCCTGCCTGTCCTACTCTCACATAATGGCTCATTGAGTGGTCGCCGACGTCCTTGGGGGGCAAACCGTGCGTGACATCCGCAAAGTGGCTGTGCTGGGCGCTGGCACGATGGGGGCACGTATCGCTGCTCATCTTGCCAATGCTTCCATTCCGTCTGTTCTTCTCGACATCGTTCCCCACGAGCTTACACCTGAGGAGCAAGCCAAAGGCCTGGCGCTCGGCCACGCCAAGGTTCGCAACCGCTTGGCGCAAGCCGGACTCGAGGCAGCGCTGAAGTCACGGCCGGCGGCGTTTTTCGTCCCGGAAGCAACTCGAATGATCGCCCTCGGCAACTTCGAGGACAACCTGGCCTGGCTCAGAGACTGCGACTGGATCATCGAGGTCGTGACGGAAGACCGCACCATCAAGCGGGCCTTGCTCGAAAAGGTCCTCGCAATCCGCGCGCCGGGGACGGTGGTGAGTTCCAACACCTCGGGCATCAGCATCGGCAGCGTCGTCGAAGGCTTCAGTGCGGAATTGCGACGGCATTTTCTTGGCACGCACTTTTTCAATCCTCCTCGCTACCTGAAGTTGCTGGAGATTATTCCCACCCCCGAGACACTGCCGGAGGTTGTCGAGGCGGTCTCGCGCTTCGGCGACGTGGTGCTGGGCAAAGGGATCGTCATCGCCAAGGACACGCCCAATTTCATCGCCAACCGCATCGGGACGTTCACAACCTTGAAGGCCCTCCGCGTCATGCAGGAGGATGGCTACACGATTGAGGAAATCGATGCCCTCACCGGCCCCGCCATGGGCTTGCCAAAGTCCGCAACCTTCCGAACGCTCGATATCATCGGCCTTGACGTCCTGGCGCACGTTGTCAAGAACCTTGCGGAGTCGCTGCCTAATGATGAACGGCACGACCTCTTCCAGCTTCCCGATTTTATCCCGCAGATGATGCAGCGCCGGCTGCTGGGAGATAAAACCGGACAAGGCTTTTATAAGAAAGTCAAGGGCAAGGCCGGCGGGGAAGAGAGCGAAATCCTGACACTGGATCTCAGGACCTTCGATTATCGCGAACGCCAGAAGGTGAAGTTCGCCTCACTGGAGATGGCCCGCAATATCGAGGACGCGCGGGAGCGGGTCAGGACGCTCTGCCAGTCGTCCGACCGCTCCGGGCAGTTCTACCAGAAGGTTCTCTTCGATACGTTCCACTACGCCGCGATGCGCGTCCCGGAGATTTCGGACGACATCGTCTCCATTGATAATGCCATGAAGTGGGGCTTCAACTGGGAGTGCGGCCCCTTCGAGCTTTGGGATGCGGTGGGGATCGAGAAGGTCGTCGATGCCTGGAACAAAGCAGGCCGATCAACACCGCTCCTGGTCGAAAAACTCCTCGCCTCCGGGAACAAGACCTTCTACGCTTCATGCGAGGGCGCTCGAAGCTACTTCGATTTCGCGAGTGGCGCGTGCCGCGATATCGAAGATAAGCCGGGCGTCCTGCTGCTGCCCTCGCTCAAAGCCCGCAAAAAGGAAATCAAGAAGAATGCCGGCGCAAGCCTTATCGACCTTGGCGATGGCGTGGTCTGCCTCGAGTTCCATTCCAAGATGAACACCATTGGGACTGACACGGTGCAGATGATTCACGCCGGGCTGAAGAGCTTGAACGAGGGTTTTGACGCCATGGTGGTCGGGAACCAGGCGGCGAACTTCTGCGTGGGCGCGAACTTGATGATGGTCTTGACGACAATCCAGGAAGGCGAATGGGACGAGCTTCACAGGGCGGTGCGTGCCTTCCAGAACGCCAACATGGCGCTCAAGTATGCGCCCAAGCCCGTTGTGGCCGCTCCCTTTGGCCTGACGCTGGGAGGGGGAACGGAGCTGATTTTGCACGCCACGCGCGTTCGCGCGGCGGCGGAGACTTACCTGGGTCTGGTGGAAGCCGGGGTGGGGCTGATTCCGGCGGGAGGCGGGACGAAAGAAATGCTAGTGCGCGCCATGGATGCCGCGCCAACCGATCCGGAGGCCGACCCGTTTACATTCGTCAAGGAAGTCTTTTTGAATATGGGCATGGCCAAGGTCTCCACCAGCGCCGAGGAAGCGCGCAAGCTGGGCTACCTTTCCGCGAAGGACTCCATCAGCATGAACCGCGACCGGCAACTCGCCGACGCCAAGCGGTTGGCGCTCGACTTGGCGCGCTTGGGGCACCGCCCGGGCAGCCCGCGCGCGGACGTTCGAGTTCTCGGCCAGGCGGCTTTCGTCAAAATGAAACTGGGATTGCACTTGATGCGCCGCGCCGAGTACATCTCCGACTACGACGTAGTGATCGGAACTCAACTGGCGAAGGTCCTCTCCGGCGGCGGCGAGTTCACTTCGCCACAGCTCGTTTCCGAACAGTATCTGCTGGATTTGGAACGGGAGGCCTTCGTAAGCCTCTGTGGCCACAAGGAGACCGTCGAGCGCATCCAATTTATGTTGAAACACGGCAAGCCGCTGAGAAACTGACGGCATTGGTGATTGGTGATTGGCGGATCTTTCAAGCGTCGCGAACAACCGCGAGGTCACGTTGAGCAATCACCAATCACCAATCGCCAATCACCAATGCCGGGGGTGAACATGAAGGAAGCAGTAATCGTTTCCATAGCGCGGACCGCGGTGGGCAAGGCGCCGCGCGGAACGCTGCGCAACACGCGGCCGGATGACATGGCCGCGGCCGCCATTCGGGAGGTCCTGCGGCGGGCCCCGGCGCTTGATCCCGCCGAGGTTGAAGACGTGATCCTCGGCTGCGCGATGCCCGAGGCTGAACAGGGCAACAACGTGGCGCGCGTCGCCTCGGTCAGGGCCGGCCTGCCGGTAAGCTGTTCGGCGATGACCATCAATCGCTTCTGCTCCTCGGGTCTTCAGGCCATCGCCATCGCTTCCGAGCGCATCATGGCGGGGTTCGCCGAGGTAATCATTGCCGGCGGCACGGAAACGATGAGCATGATTCCCATGGGCGGATATCATTTTGCGCCTAACCCTTACCTGATCGAGCATTATCCTGATTCCTACCTTAGCATGGGGTTGACGGCTGAAAACCTGGCACGAAAATACCACATCACGCGCCAACAGCAGGATGAGTTTGCGCTGCGTAGCCATCAGCGGGCGCTGGCAGCGATTGCAGGAGGTAGATTCATAGAGGAGATCGTTCCGCTCGAGGTGGTGGAGGTCAACCTGAACGGCAAGGACAAGCCACAGACGCGTAAGATCCGGTTCGACACCGACGAGGGACCGCGGGCTGATACTACCCTGGATGCGCTGGCCAAGTTGAAGCCTGCCTTCCACGCCCACGGTACCGTTACGGCGGGGAACGCCTCGCAAATGAGTGACGGCGCCGCTGCGGCCGTGGTGATGTCGGCGGAGAAGGCGAAGGCGCTGGGACTGGAACCGCTGGCCAGGTTCGTGAGCTTTGCGACGGTGGGATGCCTGCCGGAGGAGATGGGCATCGGGCCGGTTTACGCCATCCCCAAGGCCCTGAAACTGGCGGGCCTGAAGCTCGCGGATATCGCCCTAATTGAATTGAATGAGGCGTTCGCGGCACAGGCGCTTTCGGTGATTGGGCTGGCAGAGTTGGACCTGGAACGAGTGAACGTCAACGGCGGGGCCGTCGCCCTGGGACATCCCTTGGGCTGTACGGGGGCCAAGCTCACGGCTTCCCTGCTCGGTGAGTTGAAGCGGCGAAGCGCCAAGTACGGCATGGTCACGATGTGTGTGGGCGGTGGCATGGGAGCAGCAGGAATATTTGAAAATCTGATCCAGAATCAAGAATCCGGGAAGGGCGGGAAAAAATGGTCGTAAAAGCAGCGTCCAATAAAGTTGCACCCAAGGGCGGGAGCTTTCTGATCGAGGCCCGTTCGCCTGGCGATGTGTTCACGCCGGAAGACACTACCGACCAGCACAAGTTGATCGCCCAAACCGCACAGGAGTTCATCGATCAGGAAATTGTCCCTCGCACTCAGGAGATTGAGGAGAAGAAGCCGGGGGTGTTGAGGGAGCTTTTGAGGAAAGCCGCTGAAGTTGGTCTTTCCACTACGGACGTCCCCCAGAAATTCGGCGGGCTGGAGCTGGACAAGGTTTCTTCCATCATCGTTGCGGAGAAGATGGCGCGCAATGGTTCGTGGGCGACGACGGTGGGGGCGCAAGCGGGCATCGGAATTCTGCCCATTGCCTTCTTTGGGACCGACGAGCAGAAAGCCAGGTATGTTCCCAAGCTCGCGAGTGCCGAATGGGTGGGCGCGTATTCCTTGAGTGAAGCAAGTTCGGCCTCGGACGCCTTGAATGTCAAGACCACGGCGGTCCTCAGCCCCAACGGGAAACACTACAACTTGAATGGCACCAAGATGTGGGTGACCAACGGCGGCATCGCCGATGTGTACGTAGTGTTCGCCAAAGTGGACGGGGAAAAGTTCACCGCCTTCATCGTGGAGCGGGGATTCGCGGGTGTCTCGGCAGGCGCTGAAGAGCACAAGATGGGCATTCGCGGTTCTTCCACCACGCCCCTGAGTCTCGAAAACGTGCCGGTGCCGGTGGAGAACCTTTTGGGTGAGATCGGCAGGGGCCACTTGATCGCTTTCAACATCCTGAACGTGGGGCGGCTGAAACTCGGGGCGGGTTGCGTGGGAGCCTGCAAGGACCTGTTGCTCGAATCCCTGAAGTGGGCCAAGGAGCGCGAAGCTTTCGGCCGCAGGATAGCGGAGTTCGGCCTGATCAAGGAAAAGCTGGGCGAAATGGCCGCGCGCACCTTCGCCATTGAAAGCATTTCCTATCGCACAACGGGGATGATCGATTCGCTGCTCCAGGGAATTGACCAAGGGGCGCCCACGGCGCCCAAGCAGATCATGGAAGCCTTGCAGGAGTACGCGGTGGAATGCTCCATCTTGAAGGTGCTGGGGACGGAGACGCTGCACTATGTTGCGGATGAGACCGTGCAGATCTTCGGCGGCTACGGCTTTTCCAGCGATTATGAAGTGGAGCGCACCTACCGTGACCAGCGCGTGAACCGCATCTTCGAGGGCACGAACGAAATCATCCGGCTGCTGATCACCGATATGCTCATGAAGCGTTCGATGAAGGGCCAGCTTGCGCTGATTCCCGCTGCCCGGAAACTGCTCGACGAAATTCTGGGGATGGGAGCGGGGGAGGAGTTGTTGGACGATCAGCCGCTGGGGGAAGAAACCAAGCTGGTAGAAGGCGCCAAGAAAGTGGCGCTGCTGGTGGCCGGAAGCGCCGTCGAGCGCTTCATGATGGCGCTGGAAAAAGAGCAGGAAGTGATCGGAGCGCTGAGCAACCTGGTGATGGATGTTTACGCCATGGAAAGCGTGCTGCTTCGGACATTGAAGAAGCTCTCCACCAGCGCCCCTGAAACGTGCGCCGCTGAGGTCGCGGCCACGCGAGTGTTCATCTACGATGCCTGCGACCGCATGGAAGTTGAGGCGCGTCGGGCATTGGCGCGGATCGCCGAGGGCGATACACTCCGCACCCAACTCGCCGTGCTGAGGCGCTTCTTGCGGCGCACGCCACCGGATACGATCGGGTTGCGGCGGCGAGTGGCGGACCGGGCGTTGGAACTCAATCGTTACCCCTTCGCGTGAAGTGTGTGACAACGCGGCCGTCCTGTCGGATTGTTTGTCCAAAAGACCTTATTTCCGACAGACATTCGGCAAAGGAGGCTTATGAGGATACGATCACCGGAGAATTGGCTTTGGATTTTGTGTGGGCTGGTGGCGCTTGGCTTGGCGTTTGCGCAAAAAGACGAGGGACCGCAGCCCCGCGCTGTGGATCCGGGCAAGCCGGGTCAGCCGCCCTCGGATGCCATCGTTCTGTTCAGTGGCCAAGACGGCTCACAGTGGACACGATCGGATGGATCGCCTAACCCTTGGGTGGTGATCGACGGCGCGATGGTGTGCAAAACCGGCGCGGGGAACATCTATACCAAGCAGAAATTTGGAAGCGCGCAGATCCACCTGGAGTTTTTCCTTCCCTATATGCCGGACCAGCACGGCCAAGCCCGCGCCAACAGTGGCGTCTTCCTCCAGAACCACTATGAGATCCAGATTCTGGATTCCTATCACAATCCGACTTACGCCGATGGGAGCTGCGGGGCGCTGTACGGTCAGTACGCACCCCTCGTGAACGCCAGCAGGCAGCCCCGGCAATGGCAGACCTACGACATTATCTTCCATGCAACAAAGTGCAGCGCTGACGGCAAATTACTTCGGCCCGGCCACGTTACCGTGCTCCAGAACGGAGTGCTAGTCCAGGATCATGTTGCCATCCGAAAGTATATAGCCTGGAGGCCAGGGGCCGGGGACAACGCAGGCGACATTGTCGACCTCGATAGGGGTGGCTGTGCGGCTGGTATCGGCGAGCCCGGTCCCCTCGTGCTTCAAGACCACAGTGGTCCCAGCGGGCCCAACACCGAGGTGAAATTCCGGAATATTTGGGTCCGCCCACTCGCCGACTAATCACGCGAGAATGGGGTTCACAAACCGCGCACGGCCTTTGCGGCGCCTGCGAGGTCAGAGACGGCCAGCACGATATCCGCCTTCTTACCGCCTTCAGCGACACTTCCATAGCCATAATCCACATTAATGTTCGCAGCGCCGAGGCGCGCCCCAACCTCACCGAGCTTTCCAGGTTGGTCGGGAAGCGTAATGCGCAGGATCTCCTCTTCTGTGCAGCGGATGCCGAGGCCTCCCAACACCTTTTTTGCCTTCGCGGGGCTGTTGACCAGAAGGCGAATGGGGCTCTCGCCGGTTATAGTCCAACCGGAGAATGCCGTGATGTTTACCTTTGCTTTGCCCAGTGCTTCAGCGATTCGACTGAGTTCTCCAGGCTTGCTTTCCACCCAAGCTGTGATTTGTTTTGCTTTTGGCATGATGAAATCCCCCCCTGAAGTGTGAGTCAAAGGGAATATGACCCCTCTGCTCCAGCGATCAATGTGAGTCAAACTCGATTTGTTATATGCGTCTCAGCGACGGCAAGGACCAACAGGATTAGGTTGTCTGCGGTTTCACGCAGCGCCATTTCATCCGTCGCAGTTACCTCCGAAAGACCACTCTTGTGCCAGTGATGATACAATACTCGGACCTCTTCAGTATGTAAAGGGGGAGCGCCACCCCCGGTCGGAAGCAGCTTCTTCCGGGATCGAGCACTCCAAGGGGGTTCTATGATACGTCGCGCGGAAGACCTTCAGGTTGTTGTTGTGGGCAGCACGAATTTCGATATGGTAGTTAAGGCAGAGCGGCTGCCCAAAGAAGGCGAAACCATGCTGGTTTCAAATCTCAAGTTCTTTCCCGGCGGCAAGGGAGCGAACCAGGCCGTGGCGGTGGCGCGATTGGGCGCCCGCACTTCGCTTGTGGGCGCCGTGGGCAGTGACATAATCGGAGAGTTCCTGCTTCAGGGGTTGGTGGCGGAAGGGATTGACACCACCTGCGTCCGACGAGACCCGGTGCGCGCCACCGGGAGCGCTTTCATCATGCTTTTCCCCAACGGGAACAATTGCATTGCGGTTGACCCCGCCGCGAACTTCAGCCTGACACCCGCCGACATCGAGCGGGCCAAGGATGTCATCGAGCGGGCGGATGCGCTTTCGACCGTGCTGGAAATCCCCTTGGAAACCGTGGAAGCAGCATTGCGCCTGGCACGCAAGGCCGGCAAATTGACGGTGCTTGACGCGGGTCCGCCCCGTTACTGCCCCCTCGAGATTTTGACACTGGCTGACGTCGTCTCGCCCAATGAGACGGAACTCGCGCACCTGACCGGCGAGGAAGTTCGCGGACGAGTTTCGGCGCGCGAGGCGGCTGAAAAACTTCTCTCTTTGGGTGTAAAGACGCTGGTTCTTAAGCTGGGCAGCGACGGCTCAATGCTGGTGACCGCAAAGAAGTCAAGACATTTTCCCGCCTGCAAGGTTGACGCCATTGATCCCACGGCAGCAGGCGACGCATTTACAGCAGCTCTGACAGTTGAACTGGCTGCCGGCCACGACCTCGAACATGCCATTCGCTTCGCCAACTGTGCCGGTGCTTTGGCGGCGAGCAAATTGGGCGCTCAGCCTTCCCTGCCCACGCGCTTGGAGGTCGAGGCCTTGGCGGCGCGAGAGAAAAAAGCGTGATCGTGGGGGAGTATCGGAAAACGGGAAGCATAAACTGCAACCGCTGAGCCCCCAGGCAGTGTGCGCTTTCGAATTCGAGTGGTGCTACCACTCGAGCAGGAGCGAAGGGTGAAATTCGTCCCCATGCTGCAATTGTTGCAGCGCGCAGTGTCGGAAGGCTACGGAGTCCCGTCGTTCTGTGTCTGGAATGCCGAGAGCATCGAAGTGGTGTTGCGAGCGGCGGCGGGGCTGAAGGCTCCGGTGATTCTAATGAACGGTCCCGGGGAGTTCGGACTGCTTTCTCCGCGTGACCTGGGCGCGGTGGCTTACGCGTTGGCGGAACGCTTCGACGTCCCGGCAGCGCTGCACCTGGATCACGGCAATTCCATGGCCATGGTCGAAGACTGTCTGGCCGCCAAGTACACCTCGGTGATGCTGGACTATTCCACCCGGCCGCGGGCGGAGAACCTCGAAGCTCTGCGGCGGGTGGTGGCGCTGGCCCATCCTCAGGGTGTGACGGTGGAGGGCGAACTGGGCGTGATCGGTCAAGTGGACCAGATCACCGTAGAAGGTGGAGGCCAGTCCACCCTCACCGACCCGGATACCGCCGCTGCCTTTGTGGAAAAGACCGGGATCGACGCCCTGGCTGTCTCCATTGGCAATGCCCACGGCTTCTACACGAAGCTCCCACACCTGGACTTTGAGCGCTTGGCGAAGCTCAAGGCCGCAACGCGCATTCCGCTGGTTCTGCACGGTGGCTCGGGAACGCCCGAGGCCGATCTGCGCCGCGCCATCTCGCTGGGGATTGCCAAGGTGAATGTGGCCACGGAAGTCATCGCCGCTGTGCGGCAATCGCTGCTCGAGCAGTGGAGCACCGGAAAAAATCTCTGGACTCCGATGGCGCAGGCTGTGGCGATGGAAGCCATGGCCAAGGTCGTTGGGAAATGGTTTCACTTGACCAAGGCGGCGGGCCGCGCCTAAAGGGCCCCCAAGGAGAAATGCTCATGCCCAATCAGAGCTTGCAGGCGGAACTGTTCGAGGAATTGTGCTCGATGCCGCTGCTGGATGCTCACACCCACCTTGTGGACGGGAAACTCGGAGCGCGGGGCTTGCACGATGTCCTTCTCTATCACATGGCGGTAAGTGACCTCTATGCGGCGGGGTGTCCGAGCGGCGCGCGCCTGACACAATTCCCCGGCTGGCCGACGCAGCAAGAAGCACACCAGCGTATCCTCGAAGCCTTGCCGTATCTGAAATATGTGCGCAATACCAGTATCTCCTGGGGGATCCGTCTCGTGCTGGAAGATCTGTACGGATGGAAGGAGCCGGTGGAAGCGGAGAACTGGAAACGGCTGGACGCGCTGATCCGGGAGCGGGCCGATGACCGGGCTTGGCAACGGGAGATCATGCGCCGAGCCAATATTCAGCGCTATTGCACGGAGTACGCGCGGCGAGAAAGTGGCCAGGACCGGGACATTCTCCAATATTCTCTCGAGTGGGCCTTCTTCACGCGCTCCCAGTGGGGCGAGTTTGACACCGCGCTGTATGAGCTCGAGCACTGCTGGGGGAAGAAGCCGGAAAGCCCCAGCCCCATCGGCGGAAAGCGTCCCCCCACCGAACGAGTGATCAGTTCCCTGGACGACGTGCATGCCGCCATCGCTCACTATGTCGCAAACATACCCTATGACCAGATCCTCTCCGTGGCCACCGGCATCTCAACGGATATCGACTTACGCGTGGTGAGCGACCAGGAGATGGTGGAAGCGTTGGGACGGCGGGGAAGCGCTGGTCCCTGGGAACGCGACGTGTACGCCTCCTACGTCAACGAAGCCTATTTGAAGGCCCTGGAAGCACACGCGGACCAGATCGTCTTCCAGTTTAGCTGTGCCGCTGAGCCGTTACCCTTCGAGACAGGCAGCCGGCTGTCGCAGCGTACCCTCGGGCAGTTGGCGGAAATGATCAGCCGCTATCCCAAGATCCGCTTTCAGTGTCATCTGGCCAGCCGCCACGCCAACCAGTCGATGTGCACGATGTGCCGGGAACTGCCCAATTTTTCGCTCTGCGGTTGCTGGTGGCATAATTTCTTCCCCTCGGTGATGCGACAGGTGATGGAAGAGCGTCTGGATATGGTGCCGGTGAATAAGCAGGTGGGTTTCTTCTCCGATGCCTATTGCCTGGAATGGACGTACGCCAAGGCGAAGATGATCCTCAACCAATTGTCGGTGGTCCTGGCCGGGAAGATCGAGTACGGTCAGTACACGCGCAATGACGCCCTGGCGGTGGCTCGGGCCATCCTCTACGAGACGCCGTACGAACTGTTGGGCATGCGGCCGGCGGAGGCGCGGATGAAGCCATGAAGAGAATTCACTGTGTAGGAGCCGTGGTGGTGGACCTGTTGAACGGGCCCATCCCGCAATACCCTGTGCCGCGCGTCCATACCCAGGTCACCGCGAAATGGATTCGCATGATGCCGGGCGGTGGCGCCGCCAACATGCCCTCTGCGGTGGCGCGCATGGGGTTGCCAGTCAGTTCTTTCGCGAAGGTGGGCGATGATTTTAACGGCGAATTCATTCCCCGTGAACTCGCGAAGTTAGGCGTGGACACGGCCGGCATTCGTGTTTCGGCGCGCGACGCCACTCCCTTCACCTTTGTGGGAGTACACGCCGACGGCGACCGAACGTTCATCCATACCCCCGGCGCCAACCTGACTTTCAATCTCACCGACCTGGACCTCGATCGTGTGCTGGCCACCGACCTTCTCCTCTATCATGATTTGTATGTTCTGCCGGAGCTGGACGGTAAACCCGCGGCGAGCTTGCTGGCAGAGGCGCAACGCCGGGGGGTCTTGACCTTTCTGGACGAGGATTTCGGTTATGGGCCGAAGCTCGAGCCCCTGGCGGCCATGTTGCCTCACTGCGACTATGTGATTCCCAGCTTCGATGACCTTCAAGCAATTTACCCGGGCGCTTCGGCGGAAGAAATGGCAGGCCAACTCCTGGCCTTGGGCGCCCGCGCCGCGGTGCTGAAAATGGGTCGAGACGGCTGTCTGGTTGCCCAAGGCAGCGACCGCAAACGGGTGCCAGCCTTCCCTGCCAATGTAGTAGATACGACAGGGGCGGGCGATTGCTGGGATGCGGGTTTTATTGCCGCATTGGGGAGCGGCGAAGATATCCTCAGCGCCGCGCGCATTGGAAACGCCTGTGCGGCCTTCTGTATCGAGGCGGTAGGGGGATCAACAGGCGTTCCCCGTTACGAGGTTGTGCAGCAACGAGCAGCCCGGACGCCATCTGAGCGAGGTTGAACAGGAGCAGGCCCACAAACCGGGGACCTGAGGGTATAGGCAGAAGCTAGACGCTGCCTGCTAATGCGGAGCCGTCGCCGGGGCCTCGACCACAGGTTCAATGAGCGACGAGACGTCGAGTTGGTAGGCGGCTTGGTCAGCGGTGAGCACGAGCAGCCGCTTGGCATCTTCGTTGAACTGTGTGAATGCGACTGGGCTGGAGAACGAGTACTCGCGCCGAAGCTCCATCGAGGCGAGGTCGTAAAGCGCCACCTGGTCGGCGTTGGAGCGAACGCACATCAACCCGCTCGCCTTGGCAACAGCGGGAAACGTGCCCATCACCTGACCCACTTCCTCTCCCTTTGAATAGGAATAGACGAGTACCTGGCCCTGGGTGTCGGCAAAGAACAGCCAATCTCCCACGCTAAAGTCGTCCGCAATTCGGATGGATCCGTTGTTGGTGTCGACGAGCAGCGCTTCCATGGGCTTGCCGGTGCGCGCCTCGACCACCTCTACAAAAGCGAGCCACTTCTTGTCCTTCGCAGCCGCAAGCTCGCCGGCCAGCTTCGGAAAACTCTTCAGCTCCTCCTGCACTGCTCCCGCGTCTCCTCGCCAGATCAAGTTAATCGTACCCTCGACCGGCTCGACGGCCAGCAATGGTGCTTCCTTGGGAAAATGCTGCGTCCAAAGAGTCTGGCCGCTGACCACATCGCGGATTTCACGTGTCACATCGCGGTCGAACATCCCGAAGCCTGTCCTCGCTGGCTGGGTTACCACCAGGTAGCGCCCGTGTTGCTGCGCATACTCGTCTTCGATTTTTGTAAGCGTTTCGATATGCTGGCGGGCAAGTTCACCGATCGCAATGCAGCGCTGGGCGTCACCATACTTGGGGAAGTCCCCATAGAACGCGTCCCGATCAAGGTAGGCGCCCCGGAATTCACGTAGCTGATAGGCAGCCTTGCCGGTCTCCAGATTCCATACGGCGCCGCGCTTCTTCTCACTAATCGCTGCCCACTTCAAGTCGCCGGCCACCGCCGCGACATCGGGCACGCGAAGGTCGCCGCCCGGCAGCTTTACTGACGCCAGCATCTTCCGTGTCGCTGTTTCGTAAAGTGCCAGTTCACCATTTCGGAGCTCGCCCGCGAAAACTTGTTCGTAGATGTCGAGTCCGCGTTGCTTATAAGCCCATGCGATCTTCCCCGCATTGAGATCCAGCACATCGATACCTTCGTCCGTGGTCCGGGTGAGCAGAACGTAGTCTCTGCGCGACACGGCATCGAACGTTGTCGGTCCCAATAGACCATGCCACAGCATTCTTCCCGCGGGGAAGCTCACCAAGTCCACTTGGTGCGGCGTAGCAGAGTCCCAGCCAAACAGGCGGTCGGGGCCGGCGAACACGAACCCACGGCTCGCAACGCTCTTAATGGCACCTCGCGGTGAGAACTCCGAACGCTCTTGCGTATCGAAACCAAACGCCGCCTCACGATTGCCAGCAAGAAAATAGCGGCCATCGGGCGAGAACGCCATGCCGTGAGCGACGAAGATCATTGGGCCCAGTTCCGATGAAGAGGAATCGAAGTGTTTCTTCTCGAACGCGACGCTTCCCGTGGCCACATCCAGCAGCCTTAGTGTTCCATCTGTGCCCGCGCAGGCCACGGTCTTACCGTCTGCGGCGAGCGCCGTACCGCTACAGCCTTTCGCCACAACCGGCTCGTAAACGCTCACGCGCTTCTGTGTCTGAATACCCCACTTTTCTACGTGCAAATTCGAATTGTGCCAGACCACCGATTGGGAATCAGGTGTAAACTGCGCAGGCTGCGCGCCCAAAGCGTCGATTGAGAAGAGATACGCCAGCGGCTCACGCGAGAGGACGTAGATCTTGTCCACATCCTGCGCCAGGATGTAGCGCCCATCGGGGCTGAATTTGACGTGCGAGAGCGAGGCGCGCAGGGGCTCGAGTTGCACCTTCGACAGGAGGCCATCCAGCACCTCGCGGCGCTTCCAGCCCGTGTACTGAATCACCGTAGTCTGCCAGGCTTGGAACTCCTTGCTCGCGTCGGCCGGGCGCTCCTTGGAACAGGCCTGCGTCAGGCTCTCGACGCCCTTGAGCAATTCGCGCAGACGGCGCACGTTAGGCGGCGTGGTGTGCAGGAAATCCGAAAGCCAGCTCCCCGTCTTTCCTTCCGATTCTGTCAACCGGTCGAAGAAATCCGTAGAACTTTGAGGGTTATAACCTGCTGCCGCCATGGCCTCCAAGCCGACCCGGTCGGCCTCTTCCTCGTGCCCCTCGCCGCGCTTCCTGAGCTTGCGAAAGGCCTGTGGATTGCGTCGCCAGCTTGCGAAAAGGTCGTTGTACTTGGCAAAGACGTCGCGCCGGTCACCCACCTGGTGCACGCCCAGCACGGCCCCGAAGAGGGAGGTCATCTCGATGGCTGTCTGGTGTGTGATGATATGCCCTATTTCGTGGCTGAGCACGGCCGCCAATTCGTCCTCGCTCTTGACGAAGGCCACCAGCTTTCGCGTCACGTAGATCCGGCCACCTGCCGTCGAGTAGGCGTTGGGGATCGCCAGATCAATCAGGTAATATCGGAAGTGCAGGTGCGAGGGCGGCAGTTGCTTGACGATACGGTCGCCCACGCGGGCCAGATATGCTGTCACTTGCGCATCGTCCGTGACACGCAGGTGTGGCTCCAACTGCTGCGCAATCGCATCGCCCAGGTCAACTTCCTGTTCCTCCGTGAAGATATTGGCGCCGGCGGGCGTCGGCGTAATCGTGGGCTGCCGGCACCCCTGTTGGGCCGGCGCGGGGCAGGTTGCCATCAAGAAGCTGAACAAGAGAAGACATGCGGGTGGCGCACATATGCCGCTTTTTGGCAGGTGCGGGAGGCGGGTTGTAGAATACTGGGGTGTCACGTCAGCGCCATCATTACGGGTTCACCGTCGGCACTATCTTACCGCCAGCATTTCTGCCAGCCTTGACGCGAAGAGTCGAACCGACCCGATCGTTTCCATTACACGCGACATGCTGACCGGAAAGCGCCGGAATAAGATTGCGTGCCCCGCTCCGGCGGGGTCAGCCAGGAGGACCCCGGCGGCGAGCATAAAGCAGAAGCAGGAACGGCTACGTCACCACATTGAAAGCGGCGTTGACGGCCTCGACGAAGTCTATGACCACCCGGTCGGGCACATCGGGGCCGATGTCGGCCACCCAAATGTCACGAATGCGGTCCTGGGGCGAACCCTGCCTTCCCATATCTATGATTACGTCTCGCAGGTCAGATGCAGACATGTTCGAGACATCGTAAATATTTATCATGAGGTCGAGTATCGTAGTCGGGAAGGTTTGACGGACCGCCGCGACTGTGCTGCCCCAACCCACTTCAATGTATTCCAGCGGCAGAAGAGTTCTGTATGAGGACAAGTAGCCATCCATTTTGCCACAGTGGTGAAGCCCGAGTTTGCGCGTATTTCTGCGCAAGCGCAGGTCGGCGGGCAGGATCTGCTCGTGGTACATTTTGGGGCTGAGCATGGAAACCGGACAGTCCCCAATGAATAGTTCCCGGCCTGGGTCGAGCTCCGGATTGAGCGGCAAGGTAAGCTTGTCAAAACACTCGAGGCACAGATCGGCCACCATATTGAGAAATTGCTGAGCCTGGGGAGGGAAATCAACCAGGTAAGTGAAGAACTCTGTGCCGACAACCGAAGTGGCGACGTTGAGGGGGCCGCCGAAGTTGATGGTGGCATCCACGCGTCCGTAGCGCTCTAAAAGAAGCTTGCCTTGGCGGAGGAATTCTCGGGCCCAATGATGGGTGTCCAGATCCGGCTTCCGGATGGTAGCGAGCTCTTCCGGCGAGCCGATGGGCAGCCTGCGGACCGCCGCTGGTTGGTCTTCCTGATAGACGATGGGGCAGCCCAGAAGGGCGGATGCGAACCTATGCCCGCAGATGCCGAGATGGGGGCACGGTGGGGGGTTCTGTGAACCCAGCCCAACGCCGCCGAACCGCTGAAATAAAAGCCTTCTCGCTTCCCGATCCTGTTCTGTGCGGAAGATGGGGTCGGAAGAATACTTCTCGCCAAAGGTGAAGCCGTAATAGTGGTTAAACCAATTCTCCGAGAAAGTGGGCCTGGCATGGGTCTGGGGCAAGTTCTCTCCGGCATACCATCGCATTTTGTTTGCGCCTCAAACGCTCAGATTGTGCAGGTAAGTGTAACTGATCTTCGCGCTTTCGAGCGAGTCGCGGTCGCACTCATCCTGCTCCACGAGAAAATGCTTCATGCCGCCTTCGCGTGCGGCCTTGGAAGCGCGCGTTACAGTTTTTCTCCCTCGACCAGGAGATCGTTCGATTTTGCCGGGTCGAACGGAGCCCGGGCGTAGTCGCCCCAAAATTGCAGCCTCCCAAAACCAGCTTGAGTCAGAAGCTGGGCGAGGAGGCTGCGGAAGAGAGGGGTCTGTTGCGAGCTTCTGACATGGGATTGCCACTTTGCCCCTGACTTTTCGCGCGCCAGAAACACGGCGTGAAAGTTGATCGCTTGTTGTTCATAGCCGGCGAATTTCACCAGCAAGACTTCCTCTTTCGCGGTTTCTCCCGAGAGCAGCGGGAACCAATGGGCCTTCTCTTTCCATCGAAGGTCGTAGTTGAGGTTTTGTGTGAGCAATACGCCTCGACCTCGCAAAGCGCCTGCGATCCCTTTTAAGGCCGCCAGCAACTGCCCCTCGCCCGAGATTCCCGGCAGGGCATTGCCCAAGCAGAAGGCCGCGTCATGGGTCGGGCCGAGCTCCCCGGCTTCCTCCATCTTGAGGAGGCTCACCTTGGCTTCGCCGCCGGCCGCTGAGATGGCATTCGCCTCATGGTTGATTCGTTGCCGGGCAAATGCCACCATGTCTTCGTCCGCATCGAAGCTAAGCACGCTGAAGCCTCGCCGGGCCAGCGCCACCACATGCCCTCCCGTCCCGCAAGCCGGCACAAGGACTCGCCGGCCGGTACCACGGGTGAGTTCTTCCAGCAGCGGCAGCTCGCGCGCCAGACGCTTCTCCCAATTAATGACCGCGTCGTAATATTCCGCGAAGTTTGGGGCCATGGATCACCTGGGGCTTATTAGCGCGCGCCCTCCGGCGTCGGTCTGACTATCTGGTTCTGAGGTGATTCAGGAAGAGGCTTGAATACCACCTCGGTTGGGAACTTCGGCTTGAGTGGAAGGTCTTGCAAGTTCTTCGATTGCACGTTAACCGGCCCGAGTAAACACACGATGTTGCCGGTCTCATGTTCTCGAGCGATGAATCGAAGCCCGGCGTTACGATGGAAAGATTCCGTGACGGCGTCCTTTGTGAAATTCGGGAGAATGACTTGGAATGCCCCGCCTTCGTCCGGCGTCACTCGCGCCAGATGAAAGGTCGTTACCGGCCCTTCCGCGATGCCGAAGAAACCATGCGCCCAGTAGGCCATATAAGTGATTTCCACCTCGTAAGGCCGGCGGCGAAGAGGTTCCGGCAACTCCACTCTTCCGTTAAAGGTTATAGGAGGGAGGTCCTCACAAGGAACGTCTGCGGTCTTCTCCGACTCTGATAAGGAGGGAACCTTGATGGTCACAATCTGGCATCCTGGCGCATATACAATGAGCTTGAGCGTGTCTGCGGCTTGATGATTCACGGAGGTGCCGATGAGGTACACGTTCCTCTCCGGCTCTGCCTTCAAAAAATCACCGTGGCCCCCAAAAGGCCCCGTAAGGTAGTAAAAAGCCTGGACCTGCTCCGAGCGAATTTCTGAAGGAAGCCGGATTTCGAACGACGCCGGTTCCTCTTCCTGTCCCCGCTCTGCTCCACCAAGAAGGTATGGCAAGCCCATCAACATGAAGAAGGCGAGACCACGACCTGTGGAGTGGATCATCGGCTGACCTCCTGCCGCGCCCCGGCCATGGCCTGCTTCCAGGGACGCGAGTCCGTAGCCGGCTCGCCGGTTGTTGACGCGGTCACCTATTCTACCCTACAGGGCAATGCTTTTGGATTCACCCTGCCCCGCTCCTCGGAACGCTACTTCATGTCCGCAGGCACAGGGATAGTCACTTGTCCGGTGGCGGCCCATTCGGTGCCGCGTTGAAGCGTCAAGATGAAGCCGGGACTCTGCATGGCCTTCACGTCATGGCCCAGCGCGGTCTGGAATACCCGGCCTGCTCCGTAGGGAAGCGTCCAGATGAGCGGCTCATCCTTTCCTGTCCCGCACCCCTGGCCGGGTTTGTGGCAGTTGTTCGGGTCATCGAACGCGGAGGCGAGAAGGTGGATGTCGGGCTGGAGTGAGAGGCGATGATAGAGCTCGTCTGTTTCGGCAAAAGAAGCGGGCATTCCCTTGGTGATGGGATGCTCGCGGTCAACGATGCTCACGGTGTAAGCGTGATAAGGCGAATGCCCAGCCGTCTCACGCCAGGTGCCTCCAACCAGCTTGTCGAATTCCTGCCAGCCCCAGAAGGCATTGTTGGAAGAGTGGTAGGAAACAAGGCCCTTGCCGTTTCTTACAAAGTCAAGCAGCGCCTGGCGCGCGCCCTCGTCCCACCAGGGGCCGGAATACTTCATGTCATTATAGTTAAGCAGCAGGACATCATAAGGCGAAAAGGTTTCGAGCGTGTTTCCGCGGACCTCTTCGTTGACGTGAATGTCGAACTTCCCCGTGCGCTCCAGGATTTCTCGGAGCAGCGGAGTCGTAGCGTGCCAGTCGTGATTGTTAACGCCCGTCAAAATCAGGACCTTGATCTTGGGGGGCGTCTGGGCGGGCAGGAGAGTGAGACATGCGATGAGCATAAGAAATGCCAAAAGGATACGAGACATGACCATGAGACCTCCGGGCAGTCATTATAACTCTCGCCAGTCGTTGTCGCGCGCCGGAAGATGTTGAGGAAAGTTACAGGCGTGTCATACTGTTCTTGTTCTACCTTCTCGATGAGTCTAGTCGCTGCCGCGGCGCTTTGGAGTGCGGCCTGTCAGCCGACGGGCTGCCGCTTTTTTTCGCTCGAGCTTGCTCGAGCGGGCGCCGGAAGCAAGCTGCCGCACTCCAAAGCGCGTGAGTCGACTGGATACTTCCCATGTTTTGTGAGGGCTTATGAATTTCAAAACACTTGTAATCCACGCAGGATACAACCCCCAGGAACATCTCGGCGCAGTGATGACGCCCATCTACCAGACATCCACATTTGCCTTCCGCGGCGTGAACCAGCCTGGCCCGTTCGACTACTCACGGAGCGGGAACCCAACCAGGAAGGCGCTGGAGTCCTGCTTAGCCGCATTAGAGGGCGGGACAGCCGGATTCGCTTTCGCGACCGGTATGGCCGCCGAAACAACAGTGCTCATGATGTTCGAATCGGGAGACACCATCGTCGTGCACGACGACCTATATGGCGGCACGTACCGCCTGTTCGAGTCGGTTTTCGCGACGAAACAGATCCGCGCCCACTACGTTGATTTGCGAAACCTCTCCAAGTTGTCTCCCGCGCTTGCCACCGCGCCAAAGGCGGTGTGGGTGGAGTCGCCCACGAATCCGCTCATGAATGTGGTGGATATCCGTGCGGTCTCGGAGCTGGCGCATCAACATGGGGCGCTCGTCATCTGCGACAACACATTTCTTTCGCCCTATTTTCAGCGGCCCCTCGACTTGGGCGCCGACATCGTGGTGCATTCGACGACCAAATACATCAACGGTCATTCGGACGTGGTTGGTGGGGGTATTGTGGTCAAAGACCCGCACGTTGCCGAACGGATCTACTTTCTACAGAATGCGATGGGGACCTGCGCAGGACCTCAGGACTGTTTCCTTGTGCTTCGTGGCATCAAAACGCTCGCCGTGCGTATGGAAGAGCACAACCGCAACGCCTTGGAAATTGCGCGCTGGCTGGAGAAGCATCCCAAGGTGTCCGCAGTGCTGCATCCAGGACTCGAGAGCCATCCGCAACACAAACTGGCCCTACGTCAGGCGCGGGGATTTGGAGGAACGTTTTCCTTCCGATTGCGTGGTGGTGAAGAGGCAGTCAAGCATCTCTTGGCACACTGTCGAGTCTTCACGCTTGCGGAGTCGCTGGGAGGAGTCGAGTCGCTCATCGACCATCCTTCCACTATGACCCATGCCTCGGTGCCTCGCGAGGTGCAATTGCAGATGGGGATCACGCCGGACTTGATTCGCCTTTCAGTGGGTCTCGAGGATGTCGGCGACCTTATCGCTGATCTTGATGGCGCCCTCGTCAGATGCTGAGAACGCCGGTCGCGGACTCTCTCCCCAACAGAGAGGGATCGATGATCACAGCCCTTTGCTCTGTGGCTGGTCTTTACCGATATCTTGGGCTGGACACAGCGGTCTCACCTCTGACTTCTGCCCCTTTCCCGAGGAGAAAGGATGGGAATTGGGTCTTTGCCCTCTCCCCGAGGGAGAGGGACAAGAAACAAAAACAACATTGCCTGTCGATAACCATAACCCTCTCGCTGGGCAGCGGGTAACACGAATTCTACAGGCATAATACTGTAGAATAAGAGTGTGTTATGCTGACGAGCAGGTTCCTATGCATATTCCCGATGGCTATCTAAGTCCGGCGACGTGCGCGGCGCTGTACGCCAGCTCGGCGCCCTTCTGGTACGTCGCGCTGCGCCGCTTGAAGCGATGGCTCAGCACAAGGCTTATTCCGTTGCTCTCGGTGTTTGCCGCGTTTTCCTTCCTGGTGATGATGTTTAATCTGCCTCTGCCCGGCGGCACCACCGGGCACGCCCTGGGGGTCGCCATCGCTGCCATAGTCCTCGGCCCGTGGGCTTCCATTCTCGCCCTTTCGATTGCCCTGCTGATCCAAGCGCTTTTCTTTGGGGACGGTGGCATCACCACACTCGGGGCGAACTGCTTTAACATGGCGATTGTCGGTTCTCTGGTAGCATACCTTGTTTACCGCCTTCTGGCTGGGCGAGCGGCCATTACGTCCTCGCGAAGAGTCGTCGCAGCGGCCTTGGCGGGCTACACAGCAATCAACGCATCGGCGTTTTGTGCGGCCGTTGAGTTAGGTATCCAGCCCCTGCTTTTCCGCGACGCGAGCGGAGCGCCCTTGTATGCCCCGTACCCTCTGAGTATTGCCATTCCGGCCATGATGATGGGGCACTTGACCTTTGCCGGGCTCGCCGAATTGGTCTTGTCGGGTGGAGTTGTGGCTTACCTCCAGCGCGCGAATCCGTCCCTGCTGAAGCTCACAGCCCCGGGCGCAATTCCCGGTGATGAGGCACTCCGTCACGTCGTGCGTCAAGGTGCTTGGAGTACCATGAAACCCCTCTGGACCGCCCTGGCCTTGCTGTTGGCCTTGACTCCTCTGGGTATCCTGGCGGGCGGCGCTGCTTGGGGCGAGTGGGGCGCGCACGACTTCTCCGATGCAGCGGCACGGAGGAGAATCGCGGTGGCATCCAGGAACCTGGCGCCGCCACCACAAGCACCCCAAGGTTTGAAGCATCTTTACTCCGTGTGGACCGCGCCCTTTCCCCAGTACGCTCCTTCGTTCGTCCGGCGACCGGCTCTTGGCTACATACTTTCCGCCATGTTCGGTTCCGGCGTCATCATTCTGGTTTTCCTGGTCGTCAGCTCGCTGTTCGCACACGGAGGCAGCCCACGAGAAGCAGACTCGATGAAGAGCCACACGGGAGATGCCTGAGGCACATGAGGATTGGGATGTCCCCGCCCAGGATTGACAGCCTTTTGAAGGTGCGGATGAATTTCATTGAGCGAACCCTTTCAAGTCTTGTTAACGCAATGGAGCGAGCTCTCTATGCGGAAGAACTCGTGAAGGCCGACGGCTTGCTCCAACGTCTTGACCCACGTATCAAAGTCGTCGGCATCCTGGCCCTGGTCATTGTCTCCGCGATGGCCCACAGACTCTGGGTCATCGGCGCGGTTTTCGCGGTCGCGGTGACCATGGCAGTTATGTCGCGCATCTCTTTTGGAATTTTGGCAAAGCGGGTCTGGGTTGCAGTCCTCTTGTTTACCGGAGTCATCGTGCTACCTGCTCCATTTGTTATCCCCGGCCGCGAGGTGTGGCGCCTTCCAGGGCTCGATTGGCCGGTCACCGCTCAGGGGCTCGCCAGCGCGTGTTACCTCGTGGCCCGAGTGGAGACTGCAGCAACGTTATCGGTCTTGCTGATACTTTGCACACCCTGGAGCCACGTGCTGAAGGCGCTTCGGGTGCTCCGCGTGCCCGTGGTCTTCGTCGTGATTCTGGGCATGACGTACCGCTATATTCTCTTGCTGCTTCAAACCGCCCACGACATGTTCGAGTCGCGCCGCAGCCGGATGGTGGGAAAGCTGGAAGGACCCGAGCGCCGTCGAGTGGCTGCCTCCAGCGCAGGAGTTCTGATGTCCAAGAGCCTTCAACTCAGCGGTGATGTTTACAGTGCCATGCTCTCCAGAGGCTTTCGCGGCGAAGTATATGTACTGGATGACTTTCAAATATCAACGATCGATTGGTTCATGCTGGCCGTCTTTGTGGTGCTCGCTTCAGGCGGATTCTATTTCGGACGATAGGGAGAGCTGAATGTCTGTTCCGGTTTTCGAGGTCCGAGACGTCACTTTTCGCTACCACAAGGTGACAGCGCTCGACGACCTAAGCCTAGCCGTCAAAGCAGGCAAGCGGGTGGCTCTGCTGGGCGCCAATGGGTCGGGCAAGTCAACCCTGCTACGCGTCCTGGATGGGCTGGCCTTTCCGGAAGAAGGCAGCGTTCTGTTCTACGGCGAGTCACTCACCGAGGATCGTTTGCAAGATCTTGCATTCGGCTACCAGTTTCGCCGCCGGGTGGGACTGGTATTCCAAAATCCGGATGTCCAGCTTTTTTCCCCAACGGTTTTTGATGAAGTGGCCTTTGGCCCATTGCAGCTTCGCTGGCCCAAGCAGGAGGTCCGCAGTCAGGTTGCCCAAATGCTGGACCTCATGAAGATAACCCACCTTAAAGATCGCTCGCCCCATCATTTGTCGACCGGTGAAAAGAAACGGGTGACGCTTGCGTCGGTGCTGGTGCTTGACCCCGAAGTGCTCCTCCTCGACGAGCCCACGGCGGCGCTGGACCCGAAGAGCGCAAGCCAGATGGTCGATTTCCTGGTGGGCTGGCGCGGGGGAGTCAAGACCGTGATCACGACCACACACAACCTGGATATTGTCGAGGATATTGCGGATTACTGTTATGTTTTCCAGACAGGCCGTGTTGTTGCCGAAGGGGCGCCTTCAGAGGTCTTGCGCGAGACGGCCTTGCTCGAGCGAACCAACCTTATCCATGTTCATCGCCACCTGCACCCTTCGGGCGAAGTTCACTCGCACCCTCATCTCCATCCCCACCAGCATTGACGACAGGCAGTGTCGCAAGAGCGTGTTGATGGAATTTCACAACCAAAGACACATTGTCTATTGACACTCATGTAGACTACATGGTACTGTTTAAGATGGAGCAAAGGTCCGATGGCTGCCTTCACGACGCGAGAAGGTACCAGTGCAGTCTTAAAAACCTTTGGCAGAAAGGATGCAGGGAGCAAGTGTGTTTGGAAATTTTTTGGGTTAGATTTCATTAACCTGACTCTGTGGTAGAAAATGCCTTTTCCTTGTCAGGCGAATTAAGGGTTCGGAGCGGGCACAAATTACATGTATAATGAGTTGGGTGCGCGGTTCGCTGTCGATTCCCATGCAGGGCAAGTCATCACCACCGGAGCTGATGGAGCGCACGGGGCATGCCGATACCTTAGCGGGAGGCAAAATGAAGGTCAAAATGAATATCGGGGGTCGCTTAGTGGAAGCAGAAAAAATTGATTTTCACCCAGTCGAAGAACCTTGGAGCGTCTACAGGCTAGAAGACGGAACCACTGTTAAGCTCAGGCCCGTGGTATCAGACGTTTTTAAGCTTCCAAGCCCTGATCCAGTGACCGGCCTCCCCCAATTAATAATTAAGGCGGCCAATATCACGTCTGTCGAGCCCCCAGAAGCTGCACTTTCAAAAAAGGAGGTTAATTAATGCTTAACCTCAGGGAATGGCGCTCAAGGGAATTTCAAACGCATCCATGTCCACACTTCTATGTATTTTTTGTTGACAACAGGGAACATGGCGATCTTTGCATGACAGCAGTTGGCGTGTCCTCAGCGGATTTCGATGTTCGCGAGTCAACCGCTGAAAATTCTGAATGGATTTATCCCGAGCAACAAGTTGCAAGAGTTTTGGTTGACCTGTTCAAAGAAATCCCGCAAGTCAAATCAATATGCGCCCAATTTGGTGATGACCAGATTACGGTTTGGACACTGCTCGATAGTTATGACCGCGATGCGCGAGAGAAAGTCTACGGAAAAGAGCTCGAGGTTTGTAGGCTTCTGAAAATTCATAACTTCGATTTCCGCGTCACGTCTGCGGACTTAGTTCCTCCCGAGGACCTCGTGGCCGCAGGGTCGCGCGAAATTTACAATAGACCAAGTTGAGCACCCCACATACCATCGCCGAGTATATCAAGCAAGCCGAGCACAACGCAGAGTTTGCGCAATACATTCGCGACAAGCGAAGTCAATATATCGACTGGTCAGTGACGTGCCTGTTTTACGCAGCAGTCCACTTTGTGAACGCATACTTCGAGAAATTTGGAATCCCCATCCCAAGGCGGCATCGCGGTGACCTTGGAGCGCCAGGCAGGACTAATATTGTTCAGTCAGATCCCCAGCTATCCGCGATCTACCCTGAATACCGCCATCTCGACGATGAAAGCCGAGACGCTCGGTATGAACTGAGAAGGATTTCAGAAGGGGACTACGACAACTTCCTGCGCCCCCTCCTAGACAAAATCAGCAACTTTATCCTTCCGAAGGTAACCAATTCCGACGACATGAATTAGGATACCGGCTGACAACAGACTCGATTGCTTTGGGCCGATTTCCGTAAACGCCACCCTTTGGCTCGGAAGATAAGGCGGGAGCAAGGTCCCACACTCCAACGCCTGCCCTTCGCGAAAAACCTCGGTAGAGAGTTCCGCCGGACCGCGCCTTTCGGCGCCGCGGGAAGGCACCTAAGGGTTCTCTATCACGCAGGGGGATCGTCCGGCATCTGGTTCAGCAGACCCAGCTTCTCTTCCTCCGATAGGAATGCAGCGCGGATGGCGTTTTGGCACAGATGAAGGATTTGCTGGCGCGCAAGGCCGAAAGTTCTTTCGGCCAGCAAATATTCATTAACCAAGTCTGTCCCGAACATGGCAGGGTCATCGGTGTTCAACGTCACCACAAGGCCGGCCTCGAGGAACCGCGGCAAGGGATGGTCTTCAATGCGCGCCAGCACGCCGGTGGCGACATTGCTGGTGAGACAGACCTCCAATGGAATTTGGCGTTCACGAAGCAGCGCCAGCACGGCCGGATCGCGCGCCGCTGTGAGTCCGTGTCCGATGCGCTCGGCTCCCAACAGCTCGGCCGCTTTGCGGACGCTCTCCGGCCCACAGGCTTCTCCCGCATGGGCGACAACATGAAGGCCCATTTCGCGGGCTTCTCGGAAAATTTCTCCGAATAGTTCCGCCGGACCGCGGGTTTCGTCACCGCCGATGCCCAAAGCTACCACGCCCTGCGGCCGCAAGCGCTCGGCCCAGCGGAGCACCTCGCGCGTGTGCTCGACGCCAAAATGGCGGATGGCATCAAATAGCCATTGCACGCGCACGCCGAAGTCTTTCTGCGCCGCACGCGCTGCTGAAGCCGCCGCCTCGAATATAGCCTCGAGCGGTTGCTTCTTCCAGAGCACAGCTCCGGCGGCGAAAATAACTTCGGCATACTTCACATTTTGCTTCGCCAGCCCCTCGATCAGCCGGGTGGTGGCCATGGCGTAGTCGCTCGGAGTCTCCAGGAGCAAGGTCACCAGCTTGAAGGCCTGGAGAAAATCCTGAAAGTCCTTGTACCGGTATCTCTGCCCGGCGCGTTCCGAGATCCAGTCCCGCGTCTCCTTCTCCAGACGCCCCTTGGCACGCGAGAGTTCATGTAGAGTTTCAGGCTGGACGCTTCCCTCCAAATGGAGGTGCAACTCCACTTTGGGAAGGTGTCGGATGAATGACTCAAGTTCGGAGGCAGGTTCGTGCATGGCAAAGGGAACGGTATGTGGTAGGTGGTAGGTCGTAGGTGGGGAAAAACCTCCTCCCCCCTACATACCACCTACCACATACCATCTACGGCCTACCGCCCTCCGGGCAGTGCCGGCTTACCCGCGTTTAGCCAGGCCGTGTACCAGTAGGAGCCCGCGTCGTGCGCTGCTTCGTTGATGGCCCTCATTACAGTCGCGCCGATCTGTGAATAAAAGCGATCGAAGTACTCGTCGGTATAATCCGGCAGGCCCGCCCGAGCGTGCAAATCCGCGAGGATGATGGAATCCAACCCGGTATAAGCCTCGAGGCAGGTCTGGAATGCGTATTCGGTGGGGTCATCGATCTTCACCACGTCTTCGGGATGGAGAATGAAGAACTTCGAGTAGCGGTCCAGGAGGCGAATTTCATACCGATCCGCCAATCCTGTCTGGCGGGTCAATTGGCCGTCAAAATTCTTGGTGACATGAAGCGGATTGTGGGCGTCCGCCACGTAGTGGGCCAGTATGGCCGCCTCCAGCTTCACCTGATCCCAGTTACGAGACTTGAACGCATTCGTTAAGCGGAGGCTGTATTCTCCCACCTGCCAGGGAAGCACCCCGTCGCGGTTGACGCGCCCGGACCCGTATTGCTCCACAGCCTGTTTGAACGAATGCGGCAACTCCAAGAATGGAAAGATCCCATACTTATCCAGGTAGATGTAGTGCCGCTTGCGTTCGTAACGATCTTTGTTCATCCAGATATCGGGATCATTGGCGTGTTCCACGAGAAACTGACGATTCGCCTCAAAAAAGCCGCGCATCTCATAGGGAAGGGTTTGGATCGCCCAGGTATTCACGATGTCGTGGCCAGTCGGACCCCAAGCCGCCACCGGATGAACGATCAATAGCCAAAGCGCCGGAATTGCGGCCAGCCGGCCAATAGACCAAACGGATGTCAACTGCTTATGGCGCCGCGCCTTGGACATAACTATCTCGTTCCCCCTTCCTTCGGGGGCCTCAGAATACACAACAATCAGCCCGATTTCACTCTATTTCTTCCAAATTCGCTGCGGTGCCTGCTGTAACTGAAATAGACGGTCAGACCAATGATCAGCCACACCAGGAAACGCACCCAGGTTTCGATCGGCAGACTGGCCATGAGGACAAGGCAACAAAGGATGGAAAGGATTGGAACGAGGGGGACCCAGGGTGTGCGAAAGGAACGCCGGCGCTGGGGTTGGGTGCGGCGGAGCACGAGCACGCCCAGCGACACCAGTGAGAAGGCAAACAAGGTCCCGATATTGGAGAGGTCGGCAAGCGTGCCGATGTCAAAGATGCCGGCGGGGATCGCCACAAAGAAGCCTGCCACCCAGGTGCTCACGTGAGGGGTGCGAAAACGCGCGTGAACTTTCGAGAATACCTGAGGCAGCAGGCCGTCACGCGACATGGCGAACCACACCCGCGCCTGGCCCAACTGGAAGACCAGCAAGGAACTGATCATCCCTGTCAACGCCCCCAGCGTCACCCACTTCATGACGTTGGGAAGACCGATGGCCACCAGGGCGTTTGCCACGGGCGCGGCGTTGCGCAAGCTTGGCCAGTGTTGGATTCCCGTCAAGACCAGCGCCACCGTTACATAGAGCACAGCGCAAATCACCAGCGAGGCGATGATTCCGAAAGGAACATCCTTCTGAGGATTCCGGCACTCTTCGGCGGCGGTGGATACCGAGTCAAAACCGATGTAGGTGAAGAAGACAATCGCACCGCCGGTTAACACGCCCTGAAAGCCGTTGGGCATGAAGGGCTTCCAATTCGAGACGTGTATGAATCGCGAGGCGGCGCCGATGAAGATGAGGATGGCAATGAGTTTCACACCCACCATCAGATTGTTGGCTCCGGCACTCTCCCGGATTCCGATCACCAGAATCACGGTGAGGACCATCACGATGAGGAAGCCCGGCAGGTTAAAATAGGCCCCAGTCATCTTTCCGCCCGCAATCATGGGCCCCATGAGTTTGCGCGGCAGCTCCAGCCCAAAGCCCCGCAGAAGGCTGTCCACATAGGCGGAGAATCCCACCGCCACCGCCATGTTGCTGACGGCATATTCGAGGATGAGGTCCCATCCGATAATCCAGGCCACGATTTCACCCAGGGTGGCATAGGAATAAGTGTAGGCGCTCCCCGCAATGGGAATCATCGAGGCCAACTCGGCGTAGCAGAGTCCCGCCAGAGCGCAGGCAATCGCCACCAGCAGGAAAGATAGGGCAATCCCCGGCCCCGCTCCGGGCCGCCCCGCCATTCCCAGCGCCTTCTGCCCGTGCAGCAGCACGTCCAGCAGGGGGGCCTTGAGGATGGAGCGCACTTCCAGCACCTCACCCGCGGCGGCAGTGCCGGTCAGGACGAAGATTCCCGTGCCGATGATGGCGCCGATGCCCAGCGCCGTCAGCGACCATGGCCCCAGCGTTTTCCGGAGTTGATGCCCGGGCGCGGAGGCATCCGCAATGAGCTTGTCGATGCTTTTTTTCCGAAGAAATTGACTGGCCACGCGACTCCTCACCACCCCTAGCCCCCTCCCCTGAGAGAAAGGGATTTGATGATCCTGCTCCCTCGGATCGGGTGATCGGGAGATCGGGAGAACTCCGCTGTCGTTGATCTGATCACGGCTCACCCGATTGGCGGGGTCTCGTTCACCCGATCCCCGGAACACACAATCACCCGATTCGCGCGCTGTTGTTCACCCGATCACCCGATCTCCCGATACGCCTGCTCAGGTGCGGGGGTGCCCCAATCCGTCTGCGGATCACAAATCTCAGCTACCGCCGTGGCGGCGCGCCGGGCCCTCTTTTCTTGACTTTGGGCTTGCGGGAGCCGCGCGGCTCTGTCCGCTTCGGTTTGGGAGGACGCTTGTTGCGCGCCGCTCGCTTTAGCTTCTTGCGTTCTGCTCTGTCCTTAATGTTCTTGGTGTTCATAATATGCTCATCACTCCTTAGTAGGGCCGCCCTTCAGGGCGGCCTGGCCGGGGCAAGCCCCGGCCCTACAAGACGCGTTTGGTGCGGCAGTGCTATGCCTTTTCCAACCCCGCGTATTGTGCCATGAATTTCTTCCGACCGTAACCCGGAAAGCTGACGGTCAACTTTGCATCCTCTCCCTCGCCTTCCGCCCCAAGGATAGTCCCGACACCGAATTTGGCGTGCCGGACCTTCGACCCGATTCGCCAGCGCGAGTCGGCGGGGGAGCGCGCGCTGGAACCTGCTGGGGCCCCACGCATCCCGCGGCTCTCAAGAAACCGCTCGACGCTCGAGACGGAATTGACCGCACTGTCCCAGTTCGTTCGAGGCTTCCAACCTAAACCCGCAGAACTCAAAGGCTCCAGAAGATCCCGTGGGACCTCCCGCAGGAAACGGGAAGGCTTCGTTTCCTCAAAGGATTCGCGAGCATAGGAGCGTCGTTGCCGGGCCCAGGAAAGGGTCAAGCGGTCCTTTGCCCTGGTCATGCCCACATAACACAGCCGTCGCTCTTCTTCAATCTCGGCCTGATCGTCGAGCGCGAGCTTGTGGGGAAACAGTCCTTCCTCCATGCCCACCAGGAATACGGCTTCGAATTCGAGGCCTTTGGCGCTGTGCAGAGTCATCAGGGTTACTCGAGAATGTTCGTCGTAGTCATCCGCGTCGGAAACCAGAGAGGCGTGGTCTAGGAACTCCGCCAGCGTTATGCCCTGCTCTTCGGCTCCTGTAGCGGCATTCACCAACTCCTGGAGGTTTTCAATGCGGTCTTCGGATCCCGGCTGATTCTCCTCCTTCAGAATTTCAAGGTAGCGGGTTCGGTCCAGGATGTGTTTGAAGAACTCACCCAGCGGAAGGCGCTGGCGTTCGCCCACCGTTTCTTTCATGAGCGAGTGGAAGCCCTCGAGCGCGCTTAGGGCTCGCACTGGCAGCCGCCTCTCGAACAGTTCGTGCTCGAGCGCTTCCCACAGGCTCAGCCTGTTCTGCCGCGCGGACTCCGCCAGCGCTCCCAGCGTAGTGTCGCCAATCCCGCGCGGCGGCATGTTGACGATGCGCGCAAACGCCGCGTCGTCACTCAGGTTATTGGCCAGCCGCGCGTAAGCGAGAGCATCCTTGATTTCCGCCCGGGCATAGAAACTGAACCCGCCCACCAGCCGGTAACTGATTCCCCGACGACGCAAGCCCTCCTCCAGCACTCGCGATTGCGCATTGGTCCGGTAGAGGACAGCCACGCTCCCGTCCCCCGGCTCGGCAACCGCGCCCGCCACTTCCCCGGCCACGAATTCGGCTTCCTCATCGGCGCTGCGGGCCTCGAATAAGCGAAGCTTTTCACCGCGACTGCGGTCCGTCCAAAGGGTCTTGCCTTTGCGCGCCAAGTTCCGGCTCACCACCGCCCCCGCCGCGTCAAGAATGACCTGGGTGGAGCGGTAGTTCTGTTCCAGGCGAATGACCTTGGCCCTGGGATAGTCCTTTTCGAAGTTGAGGATGTTCTCGATGTCGGCGCCGCGCCAGCGATAAATGGATTGGTCTTCGTCGCCGACCACGCAGAGATTCTGCTGGAGTAGCGTCAACTGGCGGATCAACTGATACTGGATGCGGTTCGTGTCCTGGTATTCATCCACCTGAATATAGCGGAAACGCTGGTTATACCGTTCGCAGACTTCGGAGGAATTATAGAGAAGGTCTACCGTCTTGAGCAGCAAATCGTCGAAGTCGAGCCCGTTGGCGCGTCGTAGCTTGCTTTCGTACCGCTCGTAGAGGGAGGCTAACTTCTCCATTGCCGGGCTGGCAGCCTGCCTGTAGAGCTCCTCGGGAGAAAGTCCCCGGTTCTTCGTGTAACTGATTTTCGCCAGCGCGCTTCGCGGGGATGTGATCTGCTCGCTGAGACCCAGCTCCTGGATGCAGGCCTTCATCACGCGCAACTGATCGTCTTCATCATAGATGGTGAAATCGCGACTGTAACCGAGCCGATCAATATGCCGGCGCAGCACGCTGACACAAAATGAGTGAAATGTTGAAACGTGCGGAGCCCCCGGCCGCAGCTTCATCTGCCCGGAAAGCAGCTTCCCGACACGCTCCTTCATTTGATCGGCGGCTTTGTTGGTGAACGTCACCGCGAGAATATTCTCAGGTGGCACTTGCCGGGCTTCGATCAGATAGGCGATCCGGTAGGTGATGACGCGGGTCTTGCCGCTGCCGGCTCCTGCCAGGATCAGCAGAGGCCCTTCAGTCTCTTCTACCGCAGCACGCTGCTGGGGATTAAGTTGGTCGAGGAGATTGGACATTCAGAATCAAGGTGAAAGCGTTCGCCTAACTGCTAGACAACAGTATTTGAAATTCTCCGTGGCGCCTCACGGGTCGAGAGTCGAAGGTCGCAGGTTAAAATTCGACTCGAATGTCCATTGTACACGATTGCGCCACCTTTTGGCCCCTGGAGGGGAGGCTCTTAGAGATTTCCACCGCCGAACGGGTTAGCTCATACAAACAGTTGATTGGAAATTTGGCGTGAAAACAAAAGTGGAAGATATTGTGGTACCCGATGCTCTTATCAGGCTGCGGAAAAACCCTTCCACGATATCATTCCGAGCGGAGCGAGGAATCTCGCTGTGAGTGTATTCAAGACAATGCGAGATTCCTCGTCGCCTGCGGCTCCTCGCAATGACAGGCCAAACGGGTTTTTCCGCAGCCTGTCATTCCCTTGCCAATCTTTTTTAGCATTCGATCGGAACCTGATTCCACACTTACGTAGAGTGTATGACAGCCAAGTGCGGAATAACGCTTGAGCCGATCCTCATTCAACATGTTGATACGTGTTTCCGCAAAGAATGGGCGCGCCAATCGTTCCAAAATTGTCAACGCGCGACTTTCGTCGGCAAAGAAGCAATCGTCAACAGCGCCGTGATCCCCCGATAGCCTTAACGCCTGTACTTCGTGGCCAAGGCAAGGAAAGCTCCGCCACCAACCGCTTCAGCCGGGCGTTCTCTTTATCCAGCTCCTTCAAACGCTTCGCCTGGTCCAGCCTCAGCCCGCCGAACCCTCTCCGCCAGCGGTAGTACGTCTTTTCGGTGATTCCCACTTCTCGGGCCACTTCAGGTAGAAAAGAAAGAAATCGAGAAAAAGTCCGGCGTTGTTAAACGGATGAGGCATTCCAAAATAGAAGAAAAGAAAGTTGCAAGAATTTCCTTGACTCTGTACTAAGGTACGGAGTGTATATTCAGCTCATGAGCGGCTTCACTATCGGAAAGCTGGCGAAATCAGCTTCGGTGGGCGTTGAAACGGTGCGCTTCTACGAACGCAAAGGGCTCATCAAACGCCCCTCCAAAAGCGGTCCCGGTTATCGGCAATACGATGCCGACGATTCACTTCGAATTCGGTTCATAAAAAGGGCGCAGGAGCTTGGATGCACCTTACGCGAGGTCAAGGAACTGCTGGAACTCAATGCTACTCGCCGAACAACGTGTTCGGATTACAGCGTAAGGATCCAACGTAAACTGGCAGCGATCGACGGCAAGATTAAAGACCTACAACGCATGAAGCGGGCACTCAGTGAGATTGCAGCGTCGTGCGAGGATAACCCCCGCGACGCAGAATGCCGAATCCTAGATTGTTTCGAGAACGGCTGCAAGATGCCAAAACAAGACAAACGAAAGGGGAAAAAGACATGAGTAACAAAGAGGAAATCAGGGAACGTGTTTCAAAGGATTATGCCCGCGCTGTTACTACCCAGGCTGGGGGCGGAGGCGCGTGCTGTGGAGGAACACCCGCGCAGAAGGGGGTTGTAGCGAAGCTCGCGGGCTACACCGACGCGGAGCTTACTGCACTTCCGCCAGAAGCCGTCGTAAATTCCTTCGGCTGTGGCAATCCGCTGGCTTTTTCCAGCGTGAAGGAAGGACAGACGGTGCTCGATCTTGGATCGGGAGCTGGGATCGACCTGTTACTCGCCGCCCGCAAGGTGGGTCCAACGGGTCGAGTAATCGGGGTCGATATGACCGATGAAATGATCGCCAAAGCTAACGAGAACATTGCCGCCTCGAAACTACAAAACGTCGTCGTCAGGAAAGGCATAATCGAGGAACTGCCCGTTGACACAGCTTCCGTGGATTGGGTGATCTCGAACTGCGTGATTAACCTGTCACCTGAAAAGCCTCGTGTGTTCCGTGAAATCGCACGCGTGTTAAAGTCCGGTGGGACGATGATAGTTTCGGACATCGTCGCCGAGAACCTTCCGCCTGAAGTTCTGAAAAGCCCCATCCTCTATTCGTCCTGTGTCGCCGGAGCGATCTCCGAAAAGGACTACATCGCGGGTTTGCAGGCAGCGGGACTCGTTGATGTAGAGGTCTTGAACAGACTCGTTTACGACAGCAATCAGTTGGAGTCATTTATCGGCTCCGAATTGTCAAATTCAAAAGAGTCATCCGGCTGCTGTGGCTCCTCGGCAAGAGGCGGAGATTGGGCAAAGAAATGGGCATCTAATCTCGCAGGGAAAATTTGGAGCGTGAAAGTTAAGGCGAGGAAGTCCTAAGTTACTGAAAGGAAATCTTATGAGAAAAATCCATCTCGACCCGAATACGATCCTCCATCCTCATCCCGTCTTGCTCGTCGGCACTTATGGTGCTGACGGAAAACCGAATCTTATGAACGCCGCATGGGGAGGGATCTGCTGCAGCGATCCACCCTGCGTGGCGGTTTCGCTTCGCGAAGCGACACTGACCTATCACAATATTTTGCACAGTCAGGCGTTCACCGTGGGGATCCCCTCACGGAAACACGTTGAGGCTGCCGACTATGTCGGCCTCGTCTCGGGTCGCGATCATGATAAGTTCCGGGACACGGGCCTCACGCCGCTCAAAAGCGAGCGCGTGCACGCCCCGCTTGCCAGCGAATTGCCCTTTTCCCTGGAATGCCGTCTTTTCCAGCATCATAAGCTCGGGTTGCACACGATCTTCATCGGAGAAATCTTGGGCATTCTCGCTGACGAGGACGTCCTGAGCCCGAGTGGGCTACCGGATATCGAGAAAACCCAGGCAATTCTCTACGGCGGGTTCGGCAGCAACCACTACTTCGCGGTTGGCGAAAAACTGGGGGAAGCTTTCTCCGTCGGGAAAACCCTCAAAAAATCGTAACCTGGAACAATTCTTTTGTGGGTTTGCAGTGCTCTTTCTTACATGTAAGTAAATTATTGCCCTAGTGTTCGTGTTCCTCATCCCGGTCGCGCATTTCCCTCCGAATGGTTTCGGGGCCGTCAAGCGGCTCGCCGGGGCGCGCTTGCATCTCCAGTCCCGGTTCGTGGACTTTCGCAGGGTCGAAGATGCGCGTGTCTGAAGGCAGCGCCTCAAACGGTGAGAAATCGGGCGTGTCTGTGAACATATCCGAAAGGTCAGTGGCCGCGGCGTCGTACTGGTTCAAATAGGGTAGGCCGAAAATCAGGTCAAAGGTTTTCAGGATGCTGGCTATGCTCGTGTGCACGTGTGAGACGCCGCGGCGAGCGTAAGGGCTGATCACCAGCAACAGACTCCGGTGAGCATCCACGTGGTCCTGGCCGCCCTGGGCGTCGTCTTCGGTGACGAAGATGACCATGTCCTTCCAGAAAGGACTATGCGAAAACAGCTCCACCAGCTTTCCCAGGGCCAGATCGTTATCCGCGACATAAGAAGCGCGATAATGATAGCCATCCTGCGGTCGCGGCTTGGCCGTGTGATCGTTAGGCAGCCAGATATAAAGGAACTGCGGAAGCGGTTCCTTCCCACTTGCGTACCGAATCTCGAACTCGCGTTGGAATTGCCCGAAACGGTATTGGTCGGAGATGTTCGTGTTGAAAGTTGCGTAGCTACGCGAAGTATTTTCGAACAGCACCTCGGGCATGGGTGTGTTGACCGCTTCCCGGAGGCCGGTGGGCATAACACCGGGACCGCCACTGCTGCCAGGCAACGAAACGCCCTCGCCGTAGTTTCGAAAGGGGATGTGATGCCTTGCCAGGTGCTCCCAAAGAGAACCTGCCTCGAGATAAGTCTCCGGGCAGGGGTTCCCGCATTGTATGTCCAGGCGGCCGGGTGCGTCTGCGTCAGGCACGAAACTGAGCTTGTCTCCGTAGGCGGCGGGCCATACCGATTCGAGAACCTCGTTGGGATAATTTCCTACTAGCCAGTGGTGGCCGTCCACCGAAACGTCAGAGTCCACATAGAAGTTGTCACTGAAGGCAAACCTTCGCGCAAATGCGTGGGCGTTGGGGGTGACACGCGCATCCTCCACCACCGCAGGTCCTCCCTTTTCCTTCACCAAAGCGTTCTCGCCCCACCGCGCCATGCTGGGCTCGCCCCCGACCGTGAAACCGGCGATTCGCAAGTCCCCAAAGACCTCATCATAAGTCCGGTTTTCCCTCACGATGAAGACGACGTGGTGAATCTTCGTGCTAGGCTGTCCGGGTGGGGGGACAGGGAGCCCCGCACGGCGCGGCGTGGTCTGAGTCTTAAAGACGAAGCCATTGTTCTGAAGCACCCGAGCGGTCGTCTGTTTGAGTGCGCGCCCGTCAGGGATAGAGGAGATGATGGAAACGAATCCGTGCGTAATGTCTCCAATGTAAACCCCTTCCGGCCCCTCCTTGAAATTCGGTCCGCCGTTGGGGCCGGCGCCAAATCCTTTCGCATTGGCCACATAAAGCGTCTTGCCACTGGGGTTCACGGCAAGCCGGGCCGGGAACCAAGCAGTTGGGAAGTACCCCATTACTTGCCCTTTCCGGGCGTCGAGCACCGCCACAGCATTAATGCCGGAACATGCCACGTAGAGGCGCATCTCATCCGGGCTGAGCGTCATCCCGAAAGGAAGCACACCGCGCAATCCCTTAACTGCGGCGGCGGGCTCGAGCAAGATGGTTTTCTCCACCTGGTTTGAGCGCGCATTAATGATGGTGATGCTGTCCTGCGTGGCGTTCGAGACGAATACCCTTTCGCGGCCAGCCACCACAGCGCCGGGGCTTGAACCGCCTACGGACTTGTCTCCGACCTGAATTCCGGTCTTGATCTTCGCAACGACTTTGGGCAGGGCGGCGTCAGCCACATCGATTACCCAAAGCGAATTTGCCTCGGGCACATTCGGATCACCCAGCCCGGGAATCTGCTTTCCCTCGACGGTGGCACCCTCCGCCGCTTCCTTCGACGGGAAACCATAGGGAGGAAAATCCAATCCGGTCTGCTTGGGCCGGTTCGCGTCGTATCCGGGAACCAGAGAGTATCGGAACATGCCCACATTAGAGACGTATGCAAACCTGCCATCCGGCGAAATGGCTAATCCGAAAGGCATGCGTCCGACAGGAATACTGGAGACAATCTGCTTTGAATCTGTATCAAGTATGACAAGGCGGAAATGGGCGAGGTCGAGCACGTAAAGGCGACGACCGTCCGATGAAAGCTGTAGGGCGGCAGTAAGGCTGTTGGTATAAGTCTTACCTTGGAAAGCCCCGTCCACGCTCAATGAATAGAGGCGCTGGTGGGTTACCAGGTCAAAGATCCCAATCCTGCCGTTGTTCCCCTCCGAAAGATAAAGGGTTCGATTGTCCGGCCCCACAGCCACGCCGAGGAAAACACTGTCCGGGTCGGCATCGGCAGGTTTGAAGCCGGGTGGAATTTGAACGACCTGGGGTTCGGGGCTGCCCAGTTGCGTAATGATGGAGGCGGAGAACGGGTGGGTGCCGCTGTTGGCGGTGACCAGAGTCTTGCCGTCCGGACTTAGCGCAAGCCCGTAAGGGTGAGGGGCGACCTTCACGTGGCTGCCCAGCGGAGTTATCAGGCGGCCGTTGGGAAGAATTGTCTCGCCGGAAAGATCGATCTTGACCGGACGCTCCTCGGCGGGCGCCCCCAGTTCCAGAGTTCCCTGGCGAGCGCCTTGACGCGCGAAAACCAGTACGGGCTGCGGGATTAACAAAACAGCAAAGAGAGCCAGCAGGAGCGCTCTGCATGCCAAGCGACGCATAAGAAACGCCTCCCTAATAAAAGTCTTGCCGCGACCTTCGAGTATAGAACAGATTCACCTTGCGCTAGTGTTACACCTGGGCAACGGAAAGGTGAATCCCATCAGAAATTATGAATGGTGAATAGTGGTGAATAGCAAATTGCGAACGCAGGGTTTGCTTTGCGCGCCCCGCACAGGCGTTCTGACCGCAACGCCTCCTCAATTTATAATTTACTATTTACTATTCACCATTCAGAATTGCCCCAGCCCCTAGTACAATAGGGCTGCCCTCGAGCAGGGAACTTATGCCTGCGAACCTCACCCCCGAATACCTGGAAGCCGAGAGACGGTTCAAGGCCGCCAATACGACGGAAGAAAAGCTGGCCGCGCTGGAAGAAATGATGGCCACCATCCCCCGCCACAAAGGGACGGAAAAGATGCAAGCCGACCTGAAGCGGCGCCTCTCCAAGCTGCGCACGGAACAGGCCAGGAAGCCGGTCAGCCGCGCTGGCATCATTCACCGCATCGACAAGGAGGGCGCCGGCCAGGTGGCTCTGGTTGGCCCGCCCAACAGCGGCAAGTCGATGCTGGTCCGGCAACTCACCCATGCCATGCCGGAGGTGGCCGACTACCCTTTCACCACCCGCGTCCCCCTGCCGGGTATGATGAGGTTCGAAGACATTCAAATCCAGCTTGTGGATCTGCCCCCCGTTCATCCCGACTTCCCTGAATCGTGGCTTTACCAAATCATCCGCAACGCGGATGCGGCGCTGCTGGTGGTGGACCTGAGCGATCCGGATCTTCTCGAAGATCTCGAAACCACTCTCACCCAAGTCGCCAAAGCCAAGCTACAGCTCGGCGCAGGCGAGTTGGCAAACACCCCGGGATGGCTCGCCAAAAGAACCCTGCTCGTCGCCAATAAGCTCGACGCCGGCGGCGCCCTCGAAAGTCTCGAAGTCCTGAAAGATCTCTACGGCGCGCGGCTTGAGACCCTGCCGGTCTCTGCCGAAACGGGGCAAGGACTGGATGAACTCCGCCGCTGCGCTTTTGACTTGCTTGAGGTCATCCGGGTCTACACCAAGGCCCCCGGAAAAAAGCTGGAACGGACCGCCCCCTACATCTTAAAGCGGGGATCCCGCTTGCTCGACCTGGCTGCACATGTCCACCACGATTTTCTCACCCAGCTCAAGTATGCGCGCGTCTGGGGGCACGGGAAATTTGAGGGCCAGATGGTCAACCGCGATCACGTCCTGGCCGATAAGGACGTGGTCGAATTGCACCGGTGAAGGGCAGGTGCCAGGTGTCGGGTGCCAGGTGTCAGGGAAGCAGTGACGAACGCAATTATGAATAGTGAATGGTGAACGGTAAATGGTGAATAGTAAATTGTGAACTACAGACGCAGGGTCCGCTGTGAGCTTTGCGCAGCCTATATCACCGTTACGCTCCCTCAATTAACAATTCATAATTTACTATTCACAATTCACTATTCACAATTGCGCTTGTCACTCGTCACTGCCTTTTCCAGCCGGCGAAGGAAGCTTTGCTTCGAGTAGTGAAGCGCGCGCAGTTGCTCGAGGGCTGAGTTGAATTCTCCTTCACCTCCGCGTTGCACAGCCAATTCGCGCAAGTCGACCAGGAGACTCACCGCTTGGTCGTAATTCTTTGGCTTCGTGGTCCGGATGAGCTCGCCTACCTGCTCCCAGGCCTGCTTCTCCCGGCCAGCCAGCGTCTCGAGGTATTCAGCGCGGGCGGCGGCCCGTTCCCGCTCGAGCATGGCCTCTTCCGCCGCCTGACGCTTAGCCTCACGCCGCCCCCGCTCAGTAGCGTGCGATTCCGCGGCACGGAGAAGTTCCGAGACCGTGCGGCGCGGAGGCGCAGGTTGCTCTGAGTGCCCTGCGGAAGGCGCCCGGTCTTGTTCGAAGGCACGCAACAGCTCAACTCGAAAGTGAGGGTTGTCCCGCGCTGCCGCTTCCAGAAGCAGAGCGTTCTTCTTCGCTTCCGGCATGGCCGCAATCCAGGCTGCCAGTTCCTCTTGGGAGGGGCCCGCTGCTTCTAAAGCAGCACTGGCCTGAGCGGCAACTTCGATCAAGTCCTCTTTAATTCTCAGGTACTCAGCGAACTCCCGGAGAGGCTCCGATAGCTTCGCAAGGCCGGGTGGAACCGGCGGTTCGATGTCGTCTTCGTCCAGTTCCTCGCACTGCGCGCCAAGCAGCCAGCCTAAATAGAGACAGCGGAGATCGCCGGTCAACAGATCGGCACGCAGGGGGATTAGCGAGTTCATGTACCCTTCGCCCTCCTCCCAGTCACCATCCTCGTCGTCAGAGCAAAAATCGAGGATAACGAAGTCGCTGGTTTCCCGTGCCGAGGCGCTTTCTCCAGCGCAATAGGCTGATAGCACCGTCTCTTTGAGCGCCCAGCGCGGAAGCCGCAACATGAATCGGTGCGTCCCCCAGTTCGCCACATAAACAAACGCATCAAAGTACTTCTTCATCAGCGCGCCGGGATTGCCTTTGAAGTCACCCCAGTTGTAGGTGTTCACGAAGCTCGTCGGAGTGATCTCCGCGCGTGTCGATATTGCGCGCAGCGCTCCCATCTCTTGCTTGGTCAGAGGACAGTCCACCGCTCGGAACTCGTAATACTGGTATTCGCTCATTGGAAACCCTTTCGCCAATATTTGTAGGCCGCAATCCACTCGGCTCCCTCCGGCGGCGGCCAGGGCAATGGAAGATCGAGAATGGAAAGCCTCTGGCGCTTGCTGCCTCTCCTGCAAATCGCAACAATAGTGTCGTCCTCGGTCATGTCGACTCGTTCCACCGTCACCTTGAATCCAAACAGCTCGGTCTCAAACGGCAGCCGGAGATTGTCCTCCAACATGGTGAAGAGCCCAGCGGCTTGCTCGGCTTCTTTGTAGGCGTCAATAGTCGCTTCATCCACTAGCGCCTCCAGTCGCGATTTGCTCAATCGGCTGGTCCGCCGGCCGCATGCTTTTCCTTCGTTACTGTTCTTGGAGCGGTGCGTTCAAACCTCCGCGTTTCCCGTGTCGCCCAGATTCCCACACTCTCGTGAGCAGGTGATTCTACTCTTGAAGAACTCCCTCGGCAAAAGCAAGGGCAATGGGGACTGGTGTCATTTGACAGAGACGAACCTTGCAAGCCGCAGTCATTCCCGCGAAAGCGGGAATCCAGTTCGTCGACAGGGCATTCCCGAAGCTTTTCGGAGTAGATTCCCGCTTTCGCGGGAAGGTTCCATACGCAGTCTATTTTTTCTCCCCTCGAGGGCTGTTCAACCACTCCGGCTCGAGCTCCGAAGGCAGCTTGCCGTAGATTTCGCGGAACGTTTGCTGGTTCTTGTGGATGGTGGCGGCGGCGTCGCTGTTCTCGAGAGACTTATAAGCCTGGCGGAACTTTTCGAGCTGGTAATTGGCAATCAGGAACTTTACGAACGAGGCAGCCTCCGGATAACTGATGGTGGGCTGGCTTTCCTCCGGGCCGATATCGGAGAAGGCAAAAAGTTTGTCCAGAGGTATAAATTTCCCCTCGTTTCGATGCGCCACGACCGCCTCATCCACTTTCTTGCCCGGAGAGCCCAGGGCTTTCAACGCGTCAGCACCCATAAGCTCCGAAACGTAGACTGCGAAGCCTTCGTTGAAAAGGGCGGGTGGGCTGCCGAGTCGTCCGGCCAGGATGTGGGTCAGCTCATGGTAAGGGTCAAGCTTTGTCTGTTCGTTATAAACCTCCACAATGGTGCCATCAAACGCCCACCCGTCGCCGGTATGCCCCGTGTCGCGTCTTTTCGTTTCACCGTCGGGGAAAAAGAAGAGGCGGACGGGTTCGGGATAGACGACGCCGAGCAGCTCCGAGATTTTCCGGAAAGCCGATTCCCTCTGTGCGGCGATGGCGCTCGCGTCTCGGGCCGCAAGGGAAGATGGGAAGAAATAAATGCGGAAGTGCTCACTGTCACGTTCCTGGAAGCGCTGCGAGAGATCGTAGTCCACGGCCTTGTTTCCCTTACCGACCAAGTATTTCTTCTGAAAAAAGAAGTCTCCATATTGAGTAACGCCGCCGGCAGTCACTTGGGGGAAAAAGAACCTGACGCGCAAGGAGGCTTCCGGGGACAAATGCGTGAACTCGTATTCCTCCTCGATTTCCCTTTCCCCTGCGGGCCACACGAGGAAGAGAAACTGCCGTTGCCACCCCGACGGCCAAACGCCAGGCTCAGTTCGCAAATCCAGCCCTAGGGTCAGGAGCTGATTGGTCTTGTTCTTGACGAGCGCCGTGAAGCGGTTCTTGCCCGGGTGCGGCTCGCCCAGCTCGAGTTTCTGGATGGTGAGGGTCTCTGTTTGAATCACCTCCTGGCGCGCCGCGGCCAGCTCCGAAAGGTAATCGCGTGATTGGCCGAAACTCGCGATGGTTGGCAGCAAAACCAGGAGAAGTCCAGAACTGAAGACATTGAACCGGAGGGTTGAAAACACGAGGGTCTCCTTCCTCGCGAGGGGCTCTCTCAGGTTGACGCGGCAGGCGAACATTGGTTAGCCGCCTATTCCCCTCGGCGGAGTGTTCATACTAAGAAGAACAGGCCGTACTCGGCAAGGGCCAAGTGTTTTGTGCGATTCACGGGTACACGCCGGCAGCGGACTCCTTGTCTCTTGACATTCGCAACAGGGTAGGCTATCATGCTGGGTTTGACTGCACCATGGCTCACGTCTCGAGGGAGCACTTCAGTCAGGAGTCAGGGGGTAGGAGGGCCGCTTTCACGTGTCAGGTGTCAGGGGCTGGGTCATGGGGACTGAGTGCTGGCAGGGCGGCGGCGAGGTAGTGACGAGTAGCGAGCAGAATGACAGGAAGCGGGAACCGTGAAAACGTGTCAGCCGCTGCGGAACGCCGCACTCTCCCCACGAGAACGGACCCAAAAACGGTGAGAAGCACCAAGTTTCCGCAGGACCAAATGTCGCTGACGAAGAGAAGAAGAATTTTTTTGAACGAACGATGCGGGAATGTTATTGAAAACAAAGGACAGCTATGGCAGGAGATGGGAGACCCTGAGAACCTGTCAGCGGCTGCGGAACGGGGCATTCCCTCCGCAGGAACACGCCCGGCGACACAAAAGCGGTGAGGAACACCAAGTTTTCGCAGGACCAAATGTCGATGACGAAGGGAGAATGAACTGTTTTTTGAGCGAACGAAGCGGGAATGTCCTTGAAAACAAAGGATCGCTGTGGAAAACTCGCAGCTAACCTGGAATGTCTATGAAAACAAAGGCGATATTCGCTCAAGGTGATGATGTTATTGAAAAGAAAGGCAGTTAGCAGGTGGCTGATGCGGCAAGAACGCTAAGGATTTTCCGAGATTGCACTAGGAAAACGCTACTGGCGCAAAGCGCTTTGGAGGGCGGCCCGCCGCGGCGGACTCCGCTTTCACTTGCCAGAAGCTTGCTTCTGGCGCGGCTCGACGACGCTCGATCCACGAAGGCGGCAGCAAGCTGCCGCACTCCGAGAGCGCCTACGGCGCAAAAATGTTGATAAATTAAACAATTCCCCTGCTGCGGCAGCAAGATTGGATCATTGTGTCCATTTAATATAGCCATTCTGTCATGGCTTGGCTATTTTCTAGGACAATTAGTGCGAACACAACCTCCTCGGAACGAGAATTGCCCGTGCCTATTATGTACTGGGGTTGTTAGGGTGATTTCACCCGAAAGCGGGTTTCCGGATCCCAAGCTGGCTCAAACGCAAAAACCGAGAGACAAGTCAGAGGAAAAAGAGTAGAATCTCGCATGTCAAGCTGACTCAGAAGAAACTGATAGCTCGAGGTTCCTGGGATATGTCTTTCCGGTGACCGTCCCCGCCCCCGGCTTTAAACGGTTAGGCTTCTATGAGCATCAACATTGGGTTAGACATCGGCGCGGTCAGTTTTAAGCTTGCTGCCATCGGATCAACGGCGGACGAGTTGCTGTTCCGCAGCCTTAGTGAAAAATCCCAGACATTTTACGGGGCCACGTTTCCCGCCTCCAGCCCCTTCGCGGGACGGCCCCTGATCCTCTCGAGGTACCGGCGCATTCAGGGCAGTCCCATCCAGTCCACCTTCGATCTGCTGCAAGAGCTTTATGAGGACCTCCCGGAGGAAACCGTTGAAGGCATCCGCGTGACCGGGTCGGGCAGCCAGCTCATCGCGAAGATCCTGGGCATATACTTTGAAAACGAGTTTCGCGCCATTGCCAAGGGCGTGCGGACGTTCAGCCCGGAGGTGCGCACGATCTTCGAAATAGGCGGTGAGTCGTCAAAATACCTGCGGCTGGATCCGGAAGCGGTGGGAAAGCACCTGGGAATCGTGGATTACCAGACCAGCGGCGAATGCGCGGCGGGCACCGGGTCTTTCATCGACCAGCAGGCCACGCGTTTGCTTTACAGCATCGAGCAAGTGGGCCCAGCGGCGTGCGGCGCAAGTTGCGCGGCCCGCATTGCCGGGCGATGCTCCGTGTTTGCCAAAACCGACATGATCCACGCTCAGCAGAAGGGCTACACCACGGAGCAGATTCTGCGGGGCCTGTGTGACGCTGTAGCGCGAAACTTCAAATCGAGCATCGTCCGGGGCCGGGCGGTGGTTGCACCGGTGGCCTTTATCGGCGGGGTGGCGGTGAATGAGGGCATCTCGAACGCCCTGCGAGAGGCGTTCAAGCTGGGGGAGAACGACCTCGTGATCCCCGGCCTTTACGCCTGGTTGGGGGCAGTGGGCGCAGCCATGCTGGAGGCTGAAGAATGGCGCAAGCGGTCGTTCAAGCGCATCCATCAACTGCGGCAGCATGAGGCCGCCAAGAAGAGTTTTGCCTGCACGGAAGCGCTCTCCATGAAAAACGTGCTGCTGTTGCGGGACCAGGCGGAGGATGTAAGGCCGCTTTCAAATAAGATCGAAGCATACCTGGGAATCGATATCGGCTCGGTGAGCACCAACCTGGTGGTTATCGATGCGGAATGCAATCTTCTGAAAGAAATCTACTTGCCCACGCAGGGGCGGCCCATCGAGGTGGTTGACCTGGGGCTCAAGGAGATCGAGGCCGAACTCGGGACCCGGCTCGACATTCGTGGCGTGGGGACGACGGGTTCCGGCCGCGAGCTGATCGGCGAACTGGTGGGCGCCGACACGGTAAACGACGAGATCACTGCCCACAAGACCGGCGCTATGCACGTCTGCCAGCAAATGGACATGGAGCCGGTGGACACCATCTTCGAAATCGGCGGGCAGGATTCCAAGTTCATCCGCATCGAGAAGGGCGTGGTGGTGGACTTCACCATGAACGAAGCCTGCGCGGCGGGCACCGGCTCCTTCCTGGAAGAGCAAGCCGAGAAGCTGGGAATTTCCATTAAGGAGGAATTCGCGCGCCTGGCGCTTGCTTCCGCCAATCCCGCGCGGCTGGGTGAACGTTGCACGGTCTTCATGGAGCGTGACGTCACGGCGCTCCTTCTGAAGGGCGCGGAGGTGGGGGATCTGGCGGCGGGCCTGGCTTATTCCGTGGCCTTGAACTATCTGAACCGCGTGGTGCGTGGAAGGAAAATCGGCAACGTCATCTTCTTCCAGGGGGGAACCGCTTACAACGACGCGGTGGCGGCGGCATTCTCCCAAATCCTGGGCAAGCGGATCGTTGTCCCGCCGCATAACGGCGTGATCGGGGCCATCGGCATGGCGCTCATTGCGCGCGACCGCATGAAAGACGCCGGCCGCCCCAGCCGTTTCCGGGGCTACGACCTCTACCGGGTGCAGTTCACCGCGCGGGACTTTGTCTGCCGCGCCTGCTCGAATTACTGCGACATGAAGGAGTTTAATATCGAGGGAGAACGCACCTACTGGGGAGACCAGTGCTCCGATAAGTTCCGCAAGCGGGCGCGTTCCGACCGCAAGCCGATCATCGAGGATCTGCTCGATTACCGTGAAAAGCTGCTGGAGGAAGTTCTGGCGCCTGCCAAGGGTTCGAGGCCTAGCGTTGGTATCCCGCGCACCATGTTCTACTACGACCGCTTCCCCTTCTGGTGCGCCTACTTCCAGGAGTTGGAATTCGAGGTAGTGCTCTCGGCCATCACGGACCGGAAGATCTCCACCCGAGGTGAAGAGTTGGCTGTCGCGCAGCCTTGCTTCCCTGTGCAGGTAGCGCACGGGCACGTGCTGGACCTGCTGGACAAAGGGGTGGACTACCTGCTGCTGCCTAACACCGTCAACGCTGAAGCTCCGCAGAGCGTCGTGGATTCGCACCTCTGTCCCTGGAATCAGACGCTCCCGTTTGTGGTGCGCGCGGCGCCGCAAGTGGAGCACGCGCGCACCAAGTTGCTGATCCCCACGGTGCATTTCCGCTTCGGGCGGAAGCACGTCGAGAAAGAGCTGGCAGGGTTCGCTCAATCACTCGGCATTTCGCGCAAGCAGAGCGATCGCGCGGTGACGGCGGGTTACGCTGCCCAGGGAGCCTTCACGGAGGCTGTGCTGGAGGCAGGCGCTCAGGCCCTGGCCCAACTCGAGGCGAGCGGCGAGCCGGCGTTGCTGCTGGTCGGTCGCCCTTACAACCTCTACGACCGCAGCGTCAACTGTGACATCCTGCGCAAGCTGCGCGCCCTTTATGGCGTCAATGTTCTGCCCATGGATTTCCTGCCCCTGGACTCGGAAGACATCACCGAGGTCAACCCCAATATGTACTGGAATTCCGGACGGCGCATTCTGGCCGCTGCGAGATTGGCTCGCCGCCACCGCAACCTGCACCTGGTTTACATCTCGAATTTCAAGTGCGGCCCGGACTCCTATATCAAGTCGTTCGTTGACGCCGCCGCGGGCAAGCCTTCCCTGGTGCTTCAGTTCGACGGCCACTCGAACGACGCGGGCTTCATCACCCGCTGCGAAGCCTATCTCGATAGCAAAGGATTTCTGCGATGCCCCTCTTCGACCACCGTCATGTGAGCCGGCGCATCAGCGCCGGCCATCCCCTGGCGGGTAAGACGGTTTACATCCCTACCATGGCGGAAGGCAGTTCCGAGGCATTCGCGGCAGTTTTTCGCTGGCTGGGCATTGAAGCGCAGCCCACCCCACCCTCCAACGAGCGGACACGCGAGCTAGGAAGCAAGTATACGAGCGGCGACGAGTGCTACCCAGCCAAAGTCACGGTAGGCGATTTCCTGCGAGTCATCGAAATGCCGGGCTTCAAGCCTGCGCGCGCGGCGTTCTTCATGCCTACCGCCGAGGGTCCGTGCCGTTTCGGCCAGTACGCCCCTTTCCTGAAGAAAATCTTGCGTGAGGCCGGTTACGGCGACGTCCAGGTCCTTTCGCCAACGAGCCAGAATGGCTATGCGGACCTAGGCGATATTACCAACGCCTTCCTGCGGGCAGGTTGGCGGGCGCTGGTTGCCGCAGACACGCTCCACCGCGCGCTGCTCAAAACCCGCCCCTATGAGACAAGCCCGGGCGCCTCGGATCGCGTTTACCAGGCAGCCCTCCAGGATTTGTGCCAAACACTGGAGACGAGTTGCGCGGACATGGACTGCCAACTCTTGAGCTTGGTCGAGTCGGTGATTCGGGCGAGAGAGAGGTTCCGGCGCGTCCCGGCCCACTGCGATCCCGAAACTCCACTCGTTGGCGTGGTGGGGGAGATTTTCTGCCGCCTGAATACCTTCTCCAACGAAGACTTGATACGCAAGCTGGAGAGCTATGGGGCCGAGTGCTCCCTGAGCCACATTGCTGAGTGGGTGGCGTACACCAACACCGAACAGGAACGAAAGCTTCGCCTGCGTGGCCGGGTCATTTCTCTGGACATGCTAAAAGCGCGTTTGCGGTCGTACATCCAGCATTCCGATGAGCACGCCTTGGTCGCCCCGTTCCATGAGGACTTCGTGGGCTACGAGGAGCCGGAAATCGAGGAGATCATAGAACTGGCCTGGCCTTATTTGCCGGTCTGCGGGGCGCAGGGTGAGATGGTCCTGAGCGTTGGGAGGGCGGCTTACCTTGCCCTTCACGGAGCGGACGGGGTCATCGATATCAGCCCCTTCACTTGCATGAATGGAATTGTGAGCGAGGCCATCTATCCCAAGCTCAGCAAAGAGTACGGCGGCATCCCCATTCGCAATTTCTATTTCGATGGCACGCAGTCCGACCTCGACCGCGACCTGGGCATCTACCTCGAACTCGCCCGATCCTACCGCGAGAAGAAGCCTTATCCGCGCAAGTATGCTCCCTGCTTCGCCCAGCCGGTTGCTTAAAGTGAATCGGTTGTCGTCTTGACGTAATTAAGATGAAACTGGAAATCAGAAATGCAAAATAAGATTGCCAGTTTCCAGTTTCTAATTTCTAGTTTCTGCTTTCTGGTTTTCTCTAGCCCCTCTTCCAATCTTCCCAATCTTTCAAAACAGCCTTGGTCATTTCCTGAGCCGCCTCGTACAGCCAATCCGACTTTCGTTTGCCCAAGTCGCGCCGAACGGCCTTGATTGCGTCCTTGCTCCCGAGGTGGATATTTGCGGTCTCGAAACCCATGGCGTGGAGCAGCCGTTCCTCATCTCGCTTCTCAGGCAGGGCGGCCAGTTCGATGCGGGAGCAATGGGGGGACAACCGGCGCACGATCCATTTGCCGCGCAGATGCACAAAGGGGTCAAGAACCCGCGCCGCTTCGGTGATGATATCCTCATAAAATATCTTCTTCGGGCCTTTGCCTTCATTTGCCCAAACACACGCCGAAGGTGCCATCGCCTTCGCCTCGCGAGCGATCCTTCCTCCTCCCCAGTCTGCGATCGCCACGTAACGCTCCCTGCCAAGGCTCCCCAACCCCGCCACCCGATGGGCAACGTGATAAATTAATCCTCGTTCCGGCAACAACTCTTCCAGGGCTTTCCTGGCGCTTTTCGGGATTTCGCCTCGGACCGTGGGCAGGGCATTCATCTTTCCCCAAAAATGAACAGGGTCGCGGAGTTCGCCCGTGACAGCTTCCCGCAGCCACTTGTGATTCTCCTCCAGAACGAATGGCTTGCCGCCTTCTTCGAGACCTTCACGGTAGCCAGTCAGAATACTCTTGCACGCGGCTTGTGTGGTCAGCGCCAAATGGCTGGCAGCTATGGCCAGATGCGCGCTGACCGCGAGCCTGACCAAGTCGTTGGTGTAGGCCATCGGAAAGGCCTCGTCGAAATCGTTCACGCCCCAGATCAGGCGCCCTTCGGCGTCGCGCCACGTCCCGAAATTCTCCAGGTGAAGATCGCCCACCGCCAGAACTCGGGGCGCCTTCGCAACGTCCAAACGGATCTCCGGCCACAGTTGAGCCCCCCGATAGAATGTGGAACGCAAAAAAGGGAACGGAGCCTCCCCCATCCGGGAGTGCTTCAACGCCAGGTCCGCCTGGACGAGAGTCAGGCGCTCGGCCAGCCATGCTTCGTACTTCTTGGTCGCCTTTTTGATCTTCATTTCTGCATTCTCCCCCATAACACTATATTCCCGTCGCAGGGGGTTCGAGCACTTTCCAGGGCGGTGGCTAATTCAAGCGTAGATGACAACAAAGGCAGATTACTCCCGCAGAGAGTCTTTTGGCAAGCAGTAGGAGTTTGTCGAATGGAGAGTTATACTCACCTCACTATGAAGGGATTTCCAGCCGGGAAATTGCCCCCACGCATTCTCCAGGCCCTCTTGGCCACGTGTCGAGTGTCAAGACGCTCCAGAGTCGTTGTGGGGCCGCGCTTCGGTGAGGATGCCGCCGTAATCGACCTGGGCGCAAAATACCTTGTGGCGACAACAGACCCCATTACGTTCACTTCGGAGCGAATCGGGTGGTACGCGGTTAACATTAATGGCAATGATGTTGCAACTCTGGGAGCGCGTCCCCTCTGGTTCCTGGCGACTTTACTGCTTCCTGAAAAAGGCACTTCCTTGTCAGTGGTCCGGAATACCTTTCGAGAAACGCTTCGGGCTTGCAGGGAGTTGGGTGTGACGCTCTGTGGCGGTCACACAGAAATTACCCGTGGGCTCGACCGTCCAATTATGGTAGGTCAAATGCTCGGCGAGGTGGACAAATCCAAGCTAGTTCGAAAGGAAAGCCAGCGGCCGGGAGACCTTGTGCTGCTCACTCGAGGCATTGCGATTGAGGGCACGGCCATCCTGGCGAAAGAAAAGCGTCTTACCCTCGCCCGGAAACTGCCAAGGAAAATTCTGCGCCATGCCCGGCGGTTGCTTTTCCGTCCCGGGATTAGCGTAGTCCGGGACGCAATGCTGGCACAACGCCATGGTGAAATCCACGCCATGCACGACCCGACTGAAGGCGGATTAGCCTCAGGGTTGTACGAACTCGCGAAGGCTGGCGGCGTGGGGTTACGCATCTGGAAAGATAAGGTCCCCGTTCTCCCGGAGACACGCAGTTTCAGCGAAATCCTGGGTTTTGATCCCTTTGCATTGATCGCGTCGGGTGCATTGCTGGTGGTCGCGACCTCGAACTCAACCCCGAGCCTGCTTCGCGCTTACATTCGCCATGGTATAACAGCCGCCATCATCGGCGAGGTAAGGGAAGAGGCCGAGGGCCTCCAAGTGGTCGAGAATGGCCGGCAAAACCCGCTTCGCGTCCCGGCTAGAGATGAGATCGCCCGTCTGCTGGAGTAGATAGACAATAAGTTAGATGAGTTCCAATACAGCCGGCTTCCGTGGCTGCTGGAGCTCGCCTTGAGAAGCGTTGTAGCGGCGATTTTATCCGTCAACCGACGGACCATATGGCGGCCTAAAGCCGCCTCTACATCAAACCGACCCACTACCTAGACGGAGGCGTAAGAGCGATTGGCACGGACATCCTTTCGTGCTATATTAAGCGAGTAAGCTGAGTAGTTTCTGGTGAGCTTGTGCGCCTTCTTAGGAACGCTCCGGTTCGAAAAATGGGGGAAAACTAGGGTTAAGACTCGACGCTTGAGGAGGCCTAGCGACGCCTTCCATTGCGAGTTTGCTCGACGGGTTGATTCCGAACCTGCTGGGCGCAAGTCTCAAAAGGCTTACCCCCATCCCCCTATGAAACCTCAATGAATGCCTGGCTGCAAGTCCTGAATTATCTCAAGACGAAGGTCAACACGCAGAGCTACCAGACTTGGTTGAGGCCTACCCGGTTCAGCCACGTGGAAAACGAAGCCATTGTAGTGTGCGTTCCGAACCGTGAGTTCCAAGAGTGGATCCAGGAGAATTACGCCGGGCTCGTCACCGAGGCTTTACACCACCTCAACATGGGGTTCAGGGAGATTCACTACATTTTCGGGGAGAATGCGGAGGAAGAGGGTACGAAGGAGGACGTTGCCAAGCCTTTACAGAGGAAACTGGACTTTGATTCCGTCGACCACCAACTCAACCCCAAATATACCTTTGATACATTCGTGGTGGGTTCTTGTAACCAATTTGCTCACGCTGCGGCAAGAGCAGTGGCGGGGGCTCCGGCGAAGGCGTACAACCCGCTTTTCCTTTACGGCGGAGTCGGGTTGGGAAAGACTCACCTCATGCAGGCTGTGGGCCACCTGATTAAGCATAATTGGAAGGATATGCGGTTGGCTTATGTCTCCTCAGAAGCTTTCACCAACGACGTCATAAACTCTCTCCGATATGACCGTATGGTGTCATTTCGGGATAAGTATAGAAATGTTGATGTCCTCCTTATGGACGACATCGAGTTCATCGCAGGTAAAGAACGGACACAGGAAGAGTTTTTCCATACATTCAACGCCCTCTATGAGGCTCAGAAGCAGGTCTTGATTTCATGCGATTGTGCTCCGAAGGAAATCCCTGGTCTTGAGGAGAGGTTGCGCTCCCGGTTCGCCTGGGGGCTAACTGCCGATCTGCAACCTCCTGATCTTGAGACCAAGAGGGCTATTCTGGCGAGAAAATCTGAAGAGCAAGGGGTTGCTCTGCCCGATGAGGTCAGTGACTTCGTGGCACACAAGATCAAGTCCAGCGTGCGCGACCTCGAAGGCGCGCTGACACGGCTTATCGCCTATTCCTCTCTCACCGGCACGGAGATTTCCCTTTCAATGGCACAGCAGGTCTTGAAGAACCTTGTCGATCTGGGGGAGCGCCGTGTGTCGATCGAGAATATTCAGCGCGCAGTCTGCCAGGAGTTTGGTTTGACGCTCCCTCAATTGAGAGCAAAAAATAACAGCCGCCCTGTTGCATACCCTCGACAGGTTGCAATGTACCTTGCGAAGGAGCTCACCACGGCCTCGCTACCGCAGATCGGCAGGGAGTTCGGCGGGAAACACCACACAACTGTGTTACACTCTATCAATAAGATTTCGCAATTGCGCCAGTCGGACAGAGATTTAAACAGACTTCTCAACAAGCTTCGCGATAGTCTCAGTTGAACTTAGCAGCTTCTTCAGGATGTTCATGATGAGAAAACTTGTGAATCTCTCGCAACGCCCCAGCAGCGCGAGGAAATCCACAGTCTCCCGGGTACTATACACAGGGCAAGTGTCTGTAACCGCGTGTTTGGAAAAGTGTTCTACACTTTTCCACAATTACACAGCTCCTACTACTAAGAATCTCTCGGGATAGGATACTAATGAAATGGACTTCTCTATTGAAAAGTCTCGGGTCTTAAAAGAATTGGCTCTTACTCAAGGAGTGGTCGAGAAGAAAACGACGATTCCTATTCTCTCTAATCTACTGGTTGAGGCCGAGGGGGAGATACTTAGAATTAGCGCCACCGATCTTGACCTTGGTGTGTGTTGTAATTGCCCGGCGAAGGTGAAGAGCCCGGGATCGGGGACAATTCCTGGCAAGCGTCTTCTTGAGATCGTCCGCTCCCTTCCCGAAGCTGAGGTTCACTTCAAGGCTCTGGAGAACCACTGGGTCCAGGTGACGTGTGAACGCTCCTCCTTTAAGTTGGTGGGAATGGCAAGGGATAATTTTCCAATGCTGCCGACCCTCCCGCCTGCTTTGGCCACGCTCCCTGCGAATGTTTTCGCGACTGCCATCCAGAAGACTGTCTTCGCTATCTCCAACGAGGAGTCCCGCTACACCTTAAATGGAGGCCTGCTGTTGCTCAAGCCTGGCAGTATGACCATGGTAGCGACCGACGGGCACAGGCTTGCCCTGATCGAGCGAGATATTGAGGTTCCGGAGCTTAAGAATGAGTTGAGGCTACTGATCCCCAAGAAGGCTATGGGAGAGCTTGTGAGGTTACTTTCGGAAGGGGAAGGGGAGCTACCGGTCAGCATATCGAAGGATGAGAGCCATCTCTTCTTTTCTCTTGGCCAGCGAGTCTTGATTTGCCGCATGTTGACGGGGCAATTTCCGAACTATGAGGCTGTCCTTCCCCGCGAAAACAACCGCGTGATCGAACTCGACAAGGAGACGATCTCCGCAGCGGTGCGACGTGTTGCCTTGCTCGCTGACGAACGCTCGCGCGCGGTGCGGATGCATTTGGAGAAGGGGCAGTTGGAGATATCCTCCTCGAGCGGCGAATACGGTGAGGCCCGCGAAGTGCTCGATGCGTCCTACCAAGACGAGGCGATGCAGATTGGTTTCAACTACCAGTACCTACTCGATTTCTTTGGCGTGGTGGAAGAGGCTGGGAAGGTTTGTCTTGAGTTGAAGGATGAGCAGAGCGCGGGGCAACTGCGCCCACTTGAGCAAGGGGCGTACCGGTATCGGTATGTAGTCATGCCCATGCGGATTTAGCGGCCCGCCGCGGCGGGATGACGTCTTATTCTGGAGGGGCATGGATTGGTACCGTTGGGTTCCGAATGCTGGAGAGGGCAAGGGTCAACAATTCTGAAGAGCAGTCAGATTAGCTTGGTGAAGCGGAGCCGGCGGGAAGACTCCTTCTCTGCCGGCTTTTTTGTGCAGGCTGGGATGGGACGGGAGGTTTCAGGAACACGTGAGCAAGCAAATACCCGCAGAGCCTAATGGAGCCCAAGCTTACGACGCCGCGAGCATTAAGGTGCTTGGCGATTTGGAGGCGGTGCGCAAGAGGCCGGCGATGTACATAGGATCGACGGGCGCCATGGGTCTACACCACCTTGTATGGGAAGTGGTGGATAATTCGGTGGATGAGGCGCTGGCCGGTTACTGCGATCGCATCGACGTCGTCGTCCATAGTGATAACTCCGTGACGGTTATCGACAATGGGCGCGGCATTCCAGTCGATTTGCATAAGGAGGAAGGGCGCTCGGCGGCGGAAGTTGTGATGACGGTCCTTCACGCCGGCGGAAAGTTTGACACAAACAGCTACAAGGTCTCGGGCGGTTTGCATGGTGTGGGTGTTTCAGTTGTCAATGCGCTCGCTGAGCGGCTCGATCTGGAAATATGGCGTGACGGTTACACTTGGGAACAATCCTACGAACGTGGAAAGCCTGTCCAACCTTTGAAGAGGGCGGGCAAAACCGAACGCCGCGGCACCAAGATTACTTTCCTGCCCGACGCCAAGATCCTAGACGCGATTGACTTCAATTACGATACCTTGGCTCAGCGCCTGCGCGAACTCTCCTTCCTGAATAAGGGCCTTACCATCCGCCTCAAGGACGAACGCACCAACAAGCAGGCGGAATTTCATTACCACGGCGGAATTGCGGAGTTCATAAAGCACCTCAACAAGAATAAAGAGGTGCTCCACCCGACTCCCATTTATGCAGAGGCTGACCGCGACGACGTCCATATGGAGTTTGCGCTCCAGTACAACGACGGCTATGCGGAGACGGTCTTCTCTTTTGCCAACAACATCAACACCGTGGACGGCGGCACGCACCTGTCCGGTTTCCGCTCGGCTCTCACGCGGGCCATCAATCAATACGGCCAGAATCAAGGACTTTTTAAAGACGTGAAGGAGAACCTTCAGGGCGAGGATGTGCGCGAAGGTCTTGTGGCGGTGGTCAGCGTCAAACTCCCGCAACCGCAATTCGAAGGTCAGACGAAAGGGAAGCTCAACAGCGACATCCAGAGTACGGTGGCCAGCTTTGTTTACGAGAAGCTGATGGAGGCCTTCGAAAAAAATCCCACCGTGGGCCGGAAGGTCTGTGCTAAAGCGATCGACGCTTCGCGCGCCCGCGAGGCTGCGCGCAAGGCACGAGAATTGACGCGGCGGAAGGGAGCACTCGATTCCGGCGGGCTCCCCGGGAAGCTGGCGGATTGCCAGGAGAGAGATCCCCAGCGCTGTGAACTCTTCCTGGTCGAGGGTGATTCGGCGGGTGGTTCCGCGAAGCAGGGGCGCGACCGCCGCTATCAAGCCATTCTGCCATTACGAGGCAAGATCCTCAATGTTGAAAAGGCGCGCTTCGACAAGATGCTGGGCCATGAGGAAATCCGCGCCCTCATCACCGCGCTCGGCACCGGCATCGGTAAGGACGATTTCGACGTCACCAAGCTGCGCTATTCCAAGATCATCATCATGACTGACGCGGACGTGGACGGGTCGCACATCCGCACTCTGCTGCTTACCTTCTTCTATCGTCAGATGCCGGAACTGGTGGAGCGTGGTCACGTGTATATTGCCCAGCCGCCGCTTTACCTGATTAAAAAAGGCAAGTCCCTGCGCTATATCCGGGACGAGAAGGAGTTTCGGCGGGAAATCACACGCCGGGCCACGGAAGATCACACCGTCGAGGTTGGCGACGGCAAGAAGACGAAACTGCAAGGCGGCGAGCTGACGAACTTCTTGATGGCGTTGGCCGAATACGTCGAACTTTTTGACAAGCTCGAGAAAAGACTTGGCGATGGGCGCCCTATCATTGCGTTGCTGAAAGCCGAACTGGGCAAGAAGATGGAACTTGAGAACAAGGATAAACTCGAGTTAGTCGCCAGGGAACTCAAGGCGGAAGGATTCACCATAACCCTCCGTCTTGACGAGGAGCACAACCTCTACACCTTAACCTTTTCCAGCGAGACGCTTGGCGAGCGAACCATCGATTGGGACCTGGTCTCGAGCGCCGACTACAAGCGCCTGCTCGACCTCCACCGCCGCGTGCGCGATTACGATAAGCCCCCCTTTATCATTGCCACCAACGGCACGCAATTGACCATCGAGGACCGCTGGCAACTCCTCGAGCACGTCATGGCCCTGGGGAAAAAAGCGTTCACCGTGCAACGCTTCAAGGGTTTGGGGGAAATGAACCCGGATCAACTCTGGCAGACCACTATGGACGCCGAGCAACGCGTGCTGCTTCAGGTGAAGGTCGAGGACCATGTGGAGGCAGATTCCATCTTCACCGTGCTCATGGGTGACGTCGTGGAGCCGCGCCGCCAGTTTATCGAAGATAACGCGCTGGACGTGAAGAATTTGGATATCTAGTGTATACTTGCAAGTGTGCACTTCTTTCGTCGTGAAGGCGGAATCTAATGGTTGTCACTGCCAAACAGTTACGCTTGGATACCTCAAGAATACTGAGGAAAGTCCAGCAGGTGGGTTCCGTCACCGTCACATTGCGCGGTAAGCCTGTGGCAAAGCTATCCTCGCTGAACGCCAAACCGCCGATGCGCGTTGAAGATCATCCAGCATTTGGGATGTGGGCTGATCGCGAAGACATGAAGGACGTTCATGCCTGGCTCAAGAAGATCCGTACTCCCAGGTATCTCCGTTGATCTTCGATACTGACATCCTGGTTTCCGTGCAAAGAGGCCACGCGGGGGCCGCACAGTTCGTTAACTTCGTGCCAGCCGTGCAGCGCAATTTATCGGTAATCTCGTACTTGGAGTTGCTGTACGGAAGCCGTGACCGGAACGACCTGAAGAAGGCGCAGAGCATGGTCGCCGATCTTTTCGCGGTCGTGGTTTCGATAAATGAGGGAATTTCAGCGAAAGCGGTTCGGATAATGGAATCTTTCGTACTAGCCCATGGCATCCACGCCAGCGATGCTCTGATCGCAGCCACCGCTCTCGAACGGCATGAACCGCTGGCCACGGGAAACCATAAGCATTTCAGATTCATCCCCGGACTTGAGCTTACGATATTTCGGCCCTAGACGCGGCGAGGAAAGCATTGGACACGTGACCAGGAACTATCAGACCCGCGCGGGTACTCCCCGAAGAAACTTCGGGCGGCTGCGCCTCTCAACGCTGAAGAACCGAATTTGGCGAGCCCAGCAAAGTCTCAGGCGATTCATCAAACCCGGGCGCTCGTTGTCGGACGAATTGATCGCCGAGCGGCGTGAGGCGGCCAGGCATGAGTAAGATCATTCTTGACGCTTCTACCCTGCTCGCGTGGCTCAACGGGCAGCGGCCCTAATTCAGATCCTCGACTATGAAGAAAGCAATCCATGGGTGATCAAGAACTATTCCAGCTGACGCGGGAAATTCCCGTCAACATCGAAGACGAGATGCGCAAGTCGTATCTCGACTATGCGATGAGCGTCATCATCGGGCGTGCGCTTCCTGACGTGCGCGATGGGCTCAAGCCGGTGCATCGGCGCATTCTCTACGCCATGTACAAAGAGGGGAACACTTCCGACAAGCGTTACATCAAGTGTGCTGGCGTGGTCGGGGAAGTTATCAAGAAATATCATCCCCACGGCGATGCGGCCGTTTACGACACCTTGGTACGCATGGCGCAAGACTTCAACATGCGCTACCTGCTCATTGACGGGCAGGGCAATTTCGGCTCGGTGGATGGCGATCCCCCGGCGGCCTACCGGTATACCGAGTGCCGCCTGGCGCGCATCGCGCAAGAGATGCTGGCGGACATCGAAAAGGAAACGGTGGACTTCATCCCCAATTTTGACGAGTCCACGGAAGAGCCCACGGTCCTCCCAACCCGCATCCCCAATCTCTTGACCAGCGGCTCGGATGGGATCGCCGTGGGGATGGCGACAAAGATCCCTCCGCATAATCTGACGGAAATCATCGAGGCAACAATCCTCCTTATCAACAAGCCCACCGCTTCCATCGACGAAGTGCTCTCGCTCGTTCCTGGTCCGGATTTCCCGACGGGTGCTTACCTATACGGCAAGAGCGGGATCAAATCAGCCTATGAGACAGGCCGCGGCCAATTCACCATGCGGGCGAAGGCGGCCATCGAGCGGCCCACGAAAGAAAAGCAGCAGATCGTTATCACCGAGATACCTTTCCAGGTGAACAAGTCGAAAGTCATCGAGCGCATTGCGGAGCTTGTTCAGGAGAAAAAGATCGAGGGCATCTCAGACGTTCGCGACGAGTCTGACCGCGACGGCATGCGCATCGTGGTGGAGTTGAAGCGCGGCGAGCCGCCGGAAGTTATCCTGAACAACCTCTACAAACATACCCAGCTCCAGGAAAACTTCGGCATGATTATGCTGGCCATTGTTAACGGCCAGCCGCGCGTCCTGTCGCTTACCGAAGCCATCCAGCTTTTCATCGACCACCGCGTGAACGTGGTTCGGCGGCGCACTGCTTATGATTTGCGCAAGGCCCAGGAGCGCGCCCACATCCTGGAAGGGTTCCTCAAGGCACTTCAACACCTGGATGCCATTATCAGACTGATTCGCGCCTCCAAGACGCCGCCCGAAGCGCGCCAAGGTTTGATCGCCCGGTTCGAGTTTACGGAGCGGCAGGCCCAGGCCATCCTCGAGTTGCAGTTGCAGCGCCTGACGGCCCTGGAGCGCGAGAAAATCCAACAGGAATATGACGACCTTCAGAAGAAGATTGCGCAGTACCAGGAAATACTGGCCAGCGAAAAGGCACTGAAGAAAGTCATTGTGAATGAGTTGAGGGAAATCCAGAAGGACTACGGAGACCTGCGGCGAACGGAGATTATCGAGGAACAGGCGGAAATCAAGCTCGAGGACCTTATTGCGGTCGAGGATGTGGTCATCACCGTCTCGCATTCGGGCTACCTCAAGCGCACCCCGCTCAGCATTTATCGCCAGCAAGGTCGCGGCGGCAAGGGACGCCTGGGGATGAAGACGCGCGACGAGGATTTCGTCGAGCACCTCTTCATCGCTTCCACGCACAGCTACATCCTGGTTTTCACCAACACCGGCAAGATGTATTGGCTGAAGGTCTATGAAATCCCGGACGTCGTAGCGGCGGGGAAGGGCAAGAACATCGTCAACCTCGTCAACCTCGCTTCCGGAGAAAAAGTCGCGGCGGTCGTCGTAGTCAGGGAGTTGCCGGACGAGCCGAAGGACGTGACCATCGAAGGTGAGACCTACGCCGCAGAAGGCTACGTGACCCTGGTGACGCGTCTCGGCATCATTAAGAAGACGCGTTTGGCGGAATTCTCCAGCCCCAACTCGCGCGGCATCATCGCCATGAAAGTCGAGGAAGGCGATGCGCTGATCGGCGCCACGCTGACCTCCGGGCGCGATACCATTTTCCTCGCCTCGCATGAAGGCATGGCCATTCGTTTCCCGGAGAGCGACGTGCGCGACATGGGCCGGGCCGCTTATGGCGTCTATGCCATGGACCTGGAGAAAGGTGACTACATCGTCGGCATGGAGATCGTGGGCGAGAAGGAATTGATCCTCTCCGTCACTGAGAAGGGGTACGGCAAGCGGACGGCCATCACCGAATACCGCTTGCAGTCCCGAGCCGGCAAGGGCGTCATCAACGTCAAGACCGTTGAACGCAATGGCAATGTCGTCGGTGTGTTGAGTGTGAGCGAAGAGTCGGAGGTAATGCTCATCAGCCAGCAGGGCAAGATTACCCGCCTCGACGCCAGCACCATCCGCGAATCGGGCCGTTCCGCGCAGGGAGTCAGGCTAATCAACCTCGAAGAAGGCGACCAAGTCGCCGCAGTTTGCCTGGTCAGCAGCGAAAACGGCGACAACGGAACCCAGCAGCCGAAACTTATTCAATAGGGGCGGAATCCAATTGCATAGGTGTGGGGGCGCGCTTTGGCGCGCCCCTCGTCATTTCGAGTGTATTTGAGTCTTGGACCTACTCGCGTTATTCTGTAATTCAGGTGATGGAGATGAGTGAAGCGGGAGCGAAGGAACAAAGACTGCTGGAACAACTGCGGCAGGTGCCGTCGCTGGTGGTAGCCTATTCAGGCGGCGTGGACTCGGCGTACCTCGCCTATGCAGCGCACCAGGCACTGGGCGACCGCATGCTGGCGGTGACGGCGCTGAGCGCCAGCTATTCCGAGCGCGACCGGCAAGAGGCACAGGCTGTTGTGGCGCGCTTCAAGCTGCCGCACGAATTCATCACCACCGACGAACTCTCGAACCCCGCCTATCGCGCCAACAACCCCGACCGCTGCTACTTTTGCAAGGACGAGCTGTTTGACAAACTCGATGAACTCGTCGCCCAGCGCGGCTTCACTGCGGTGGCTTACGGCATTAACGTTGACGACCAGGGCGACTGGCGACCCGGCCAGCGTGCTGCGCGTGAGCACAAAGTTCTGACTCCGCTGCTCGATGCGGGTCTCACTAAAGCCGATATTCGTGAACTTGCCCGCCGCGCCGAGGTGCCGGTGTGGAACCGCCCTGCTTCGGCGTGTCTTTCCTCACGCATCGCCTACGGTATCGAGGTGACGCCCGAGCGGCTGGCGGTAGTTGAGAAAGGCGAGCAGGCGTTGCGTGCGCTGGGCTTCCGCCAGTTCCGCGTTCGCCATCACGATAACCTGGTACGGCTTGAAATCGCTCCGGAAGAGCTACCGCGCGCCTTGAACCCGGAAATGGCACACCAGTTTATCGAGATCTTCAAGCCTCTGGGATTCGCCTACGTCACACTGGATCTGGAAGGCTATCGCACGGGCTCGCTGAATACCCACCTCATCAACATTGGAGCATAGCTGAGGGTAGAGATGTGCTGGTATCGAGAACTCTCTTCAAGACCACTCGTTCCGGACGCGCGCCTGGTAAGCCAGCGGCTCCTCAGTAAGAGATATCACCCCAACGAGTTTCTCGGAAAAAGCCAGCATAAACTACTTCGCGAACTCTTTGGCCACGCGGATGGTGCTCACGTGGATTTCAACCGTCTCCTCGACCCGCCGAGCGTAGCCACCTGCCAGTATTACCGCCGCCGGTATGTTCTTCTGTTTTGCCTTCTCGAAGACTAAGCGGTCGCGCTTTTCGAGGCCTTGGAGAGAGAGTTTCAACCCCCCAAGTTGATCGTCGCGGTAGGGATCGGCGCCGGCGACGTAGAAGATGAGGTCGGGGCTGAATTCCTCCAGTGCCCTATCCAGGCCCTGGGCAAGTTCCCGCAAGTACTCTTCATCCCCGACACCGTCACGCAGGTTGATGTCGAGCGAACTCGGTGGCTTAGGGTAGGGATAGTTGTTCTCCTGGTGTATCGACAAAGTGAAGACAGTGTGATCGCCGCCAAAGATCGCCGCCGTGCCGTTACCCTGGTGGACGTCGCAATCGACGGTCATGGCGCGCTCGATGGTCCTGTCCTTTTGCAGGCGGCGAATAGCCACGGCAAAATCATTCAACACGCAGAAACCCTCGCCGTGGTCAGGGTAAGCGTGGTGAAAACCGCCACCCACGTTGACGGCCGCTCCATCCTCGAGTGCCAAACGCCCGGCTAGAATCGACCCGCCGGTGCAAAGCCAAACGGCCCGGACTAGTTCGGGAGAATAGGGAATCTCCAGGCGCAGGACCTCCAGGTAGGAGAGTTTGCCAGTCTGAAGCTTGCGCAAGTATTCCCGGTGGTGAACCAACGCAATATCGTCGTCCGAGGCTGGGGGAGGCTCGATGAAATCTCCCGGCTCGGCGATATGCTCGCGCAGCAGCTTTTCTTTCACAAGACGATACTTGATGGACGGGAACACGTGGCTCCCGAGGTTTAAGTCATAACGATCCGAATAGACGAGTTTCAAGAGGATGCCCCCAGCAACGGGATTCTAACATTTACTTCTCCATGGGCAAACCTGGCTAATCGGGTGGGCCGAGGCTTGGAACGCATCTCGAGGGAGCGACGGTGGAGCAAGAGTTCGGCAGCACTTCCGGCGTTTCCATGCTAATCGAAGTCTGCCGGCCAGTCCGGGTGGCGATAATGTTCAAAGAGCCGCGCAATTTGCTCCGCTGTGACCCGTGCCGCTGACAACTCGGGTATCGTATCCTCCTCGAAGAACCTCGCCTCCGCCTCCGCGCTCCCGGCAAGCACTTGGCTTAAGAGTTCACACCGGATGAAGACTTTGTAGGCGTGGTGCGGAAAGGGACGGTGGGCGTGTTTGTTCCGGTCATACAAGGCGAGCAATTTGACAGCATGAGTTGTGTAACCGGATTCCTCGAACACCTCCCGGACAATGGCTTCGCTGGGAGACTCCCCGACATCCGCCCATCCTCCGGGCAGACTCCAGAACCCGTCATCGAGCTCCTTCACAAAGAGCAGCGTGCCGTCGTGAAACACCGCGCCCCTGACCTCCACTTTGGGTGTAGCGTAACCCTCCTCGCGCGCAAAGAAATCCCGAACGATGGTTGTTTCAACTCCGGTGTGTGCCGCCATAATTTCCTCCGCAACATTCCGCACGGACGTATATCGCTCGAGGTCGAAGCGTTCGTGCGAAAAGGTGAGACCGTTTTGCGCGATGGCATTCAATCGGCTGGCCCAGTCGGCCCATCTTGCATCCATGCGAAGCTCCTTTGGCGGTCCAAAAGCGTGGTTTCGACTGACCGTGGCGGGGAGGGTTCTGTCATTCCACCGTCACCGACTTCGCCAGGTTTCTCGGCTGGTCCACGTCGCAACCGCGAAGTACGCCGATGTGGTAAGCGAGGAGTTGGAGCGGGATAGCTTCCAGGATGGTCGAGAGCGTCCCGCTGGTGTGAGGCAGAACTACCAAGTGGTCGGCCATGGCGCGCACTTCGCGGTCGCCTTCGGTCACCAAGGCGATGATGGTGGCGCCGCGCGCTTTGGCCTCCTTGATGTTGGAGATGGTTCGCTCGTAGCGTTGCCGGGAAAAGGGCGAGTCCCAATTGCAGGTGGCAATCACCACCACCGGCAGTCCGTCGGAGATGAGAGCGATAGGGCCGTGTTTCATCTCCCCTGCCGGATAAGCTTCGGCGTGAATGTACGAGACCTTCTTCATCTTGAGGGCGCCTTCCAAAGCCACAGGGAAGTGCACGCCACGACCGAGGAAAAGAAAATCCGAAGACCTGTAGAAGTGCTGGGCCAGTTCCGCGATTTCATCGTCCCTCTGGAGGACGGATTCCAGTTGTTTCGGCAACCCCGCTAAAGCCTTCAACCAGGACTTGCTATCTTCAAAGGAGAGAAGGCTGCGCACCTGTGCCAGGTAGAGCGCGAAAAGATAAAGGGCTGTCAACTGGGCGGTAAACGTCTTGGTCGAGCCCACCCCAATCTCCGGGCCCGCATGGGTGTAAATCGTGCCATGCGCTTCGCGTGAAACCATGCTTCCCAGCACGTTACAGATGGCGAGCGTCTTCGAGCCTTTGGCCCTTGCCTCGCGTTGCGCGGCGATGGTGTCTGCCGTCTCGCCGGACTGAGTGATGAGCACGGTTAGGGTTTGCGAGTCTACCAGGGGGTCGCGGTAGCGAAACTCCGAGGCGTGGTCCACTTCCACAGGGACGCGAGCCACCCGCTCGATCATGATTTTGCCAGCCAGACCCGCGTGGCGTGAGGTTCCGGCGGCCACAATTTTGATGTCGCGGAAGGAGCGGAATTCCTCCTCGCGGATTTCCATCTCGTCCAGAAACACCTGACCGGTTTCAAGCGAGAATCGGCCCAGCGCAGTGTCGCGAACGGCGCGCGGCTGCTCGTAGATTTCCTTGATGGTGAAGTGCTTGAAACCGCCTTTCTCGGCCAGGATAGGATCCCAGGTGATATGCTGAATGCGGCGTGAGACGGGGTGGCCGTCAAAGCCGCTAAGCTTCACGCCGTTGGGTGTCAGCACGGCCAGGTCGTGGTCGGCGAGAAAGAAAAGGTCGCGGGTGTGATAGAGAATGGCGGGAACGTCACTGGCCACAAAGTATTCGTCCTTGCCCAGGCCGATGACCACCGGCGGTCCTTGGCGCACGGCGATAATCTTGTTGGGGTCGCGTGTGGAAATAATCGCCAGGGCAAAAACGCCTCGGAGTTGGCGCACGGCGGCGCGCACGGCTTCCTCGAGATTGTTCGAGTTTGAAACCCCTGCTGCCCCGGCGTTGCCCTCCAGGTATTTCTCTACGAGGTGAGCAATGATCTCGGTATCGACTTCCGTGGCGAACTTGTGCCCTTCGGCTACCAGCTCCTTCTTCAGCTCCAGGTAGTTCTCGATGATTCCATTGTGAACCACGACCACGGTCCCGTTACAATCGCGGTGCGGATGAGCATTTTCTTCCGTGGGGGCGCCGTGGGTCGCCCAGCGCGTGTGCCCCACGCCGTAAGTTCCGTCCACCGGGTTCAGACGGACCACTTCTTCAAGGTTGTGCAGTTTGCCCGGCGCGCGGCGCACCTGGAGGTTATGGCCCTGAATCACGGCAATACCCGCCGAGTCGTAGCCGCGATACTGCAGCCGCTGCAATCCTTCCAACAAAACGGGCACGACGCGTTTGTTTCCGATGTAGCCGATAATTCCGGACATGAGATCCTTCTTCCTGGCGAGTCACGAAGCGTCATTTGACGTTTGATTCAGGAGGAATGCGCAGGGCAACTCCGCTACCAGGGATGATTATAGCAGACTGAATGGGTCTTCCCCACTCACGTCGCGGACAGACCAGGCAGGCCTGTTTTTTAGGCTGATTGGCGGCTGGAAGCGGCACATGACATTTCAAACCTCAACTCGAATGCGGTTGAGGTCTCCCTCCACGGCGTGAAGCCTGAGTTCGTGCTTGCCAAATTTGTAGCGGATTTCCCCCGGATTCCCCAGGAGCGGTTCGATCTGAGCGCGAACCGCCGGGTCGCCGAAGTCGTCGGTGATGACCCATTTCCCGTGGCCGCTCAGGGTGGTCGTCGTGCCACCGGCGCCCCTTTCCGGAAACAGGGTCCCGGCCAGAGACCGGAGCGCCACGCAGATAGCCCCCTCTCGAACTCGCTTGGCGATGGCTTGCAACGCGTCGGAGCTCACGCTGATTCCGGTAAGAAAAATGAGCCGGGCTGTCCCCAACAGCGCCTCGCCGACCAGGTGGTCATAAACCACCACATTGTTGAGCGGCGTGAAAAACGGATGGATCGCGACGTTTTCCGGCACGGGGGAGTGGTCCGTGTTCGTACGCTTTAATTGCATGGCAATGCGCCGTTTTTCGTACGTAATGCCATCCGAGCCGGTGAACCCATGCGTGAGCAGATCCCAGATCTTCAACCAAGCCTCGGTGGTGGCGTCGGAATGCAAGTTGTCGGCACCGTAAAGGTGGTCCGGCCAGCTCGAATAGCGTTGTCCCCAGCAGGTGTCAGGGAAGCGAACGATAACAATCTCCGGCGTCACTTCCCGAAACGTGTAGGAGCGAGGATAAGCAGGCACGTACTCCCGGCAAAACCAGCGCAAAATCCTTCCGTATTCCGTGAGGCGAAAACGCTGTTGGGAATGGTAGCTCACCAGATTCCAGGGAACCCCTTGCGCGCCGGCGGGCAGCGAGTTCCAGCCGGCACCCTCGACGTAGATGTGGTCGACTCCCATCCAATAAGCCAACAGGAGATTCGAGCGGAACTCCTCCGGACTATGGCCGGGCAGGGCATCACCACTACCCTGGCTCCACATTTCGAGGTCGATCCAGAATTTCGTCTGATACTGTTGCGCGGCGCCCAAAGCAATTGCGACGGCGACCGGCGAGTAGGACATCCCCATCACTTTCGCACACACACCGCACCCGGCTCGCGCGATGGTATGGAACATCACCGGCCACACACACGTGATCACGGGGTCCAGGTCAAAGCACCTATAGTGCTCGCGAGTCTGGCGAAGGCCGTCGAGGGTTCGCGCGTAAGCCTCCGGGAGGGAGAGTCCATCCACTTTTGCCCAGGGCTCGATCCCAAACTTGGCACCGTAGGGACGCCAATTCAATTGGCGGACGTGTTCTCCCTCGTCCATCACTACACCCTGGCAGAGGGGATTTTGGCCACAAAACGCCAGGGTGCTTTCGGGTATCTCCTTCCAGTGGACTGCCGGGGAGAAATGCAACCCCGCCTGTTCACACTGCTCGACCATGGCCACTGCCACGGCCTGCTGAGCGGCCCCCGAGATCTGCTCAGCAGTCACGTAATCGCCCACGCTGGAAGCCGTATAAAAATTGGCATAGTTAAGGCCGATATCCCTTAATCCTTCCATTACGCAGGGGGGCATGGGATTTTGAGAGGGCAGTTCCAAGCCGACGTAGAGACCGTCGGGGAGGCGGCCCTGCACAAGCTCGGTTGTGGCCTGCGCGTTCGAGCCGGGCATTGCGGCCGGCGCGGCCAGCATCGCCCCGAGTGTCCCTGCCGAACGGCGGAGGAAGGTCCTCCGGGAAACCATGGATGACTCCCCCTTTGCGGGTGCAGCCAGACCCGCGGCCTCCGTCCCGTCGACTTTTGCCTCGTTCAAGAACTTGCATCGCGAAAGCGCCTCCTGCATTGTCGGCCTCCTGTTTCACGTGGAGCACTGGTTGGCATGAACGCCATATTCCTCTTCGGGTTGATGAAATCACTCTTGCCATGCGAAGAGGATTTTCAGCAGGGACACCCCGCGAACCGCGCTCAGGTTCTATACGAGGCGTTAATGGTGATGTAGTCCTGTGTCAAGTCGCAGGTCCACATATGGGCGGAGGCTCTGCCCTGGTGGAGGTCGAGGCGGAGGGTGATTTCCTTCCGGTCAAGCTCTTTACGTGCGGAGGCTTCGTCGAAGCCTGCATCCACCCCGTCCCGGCAGAGCAGCAGGTCGTTGATCCGGATATCCACTTTGTTGGGGTCGAAGAGCGCGCCGGAATAACCCGCCGCGCAAATGATGCGGCCCCAGTTGGGATTGCTTCCCGCGATGGCGGTCTTGACCAGCGGTGAGTTCGCGATGGCGCGCGCGACACGGTCCGCATCGGAAGGTTTTCCGGCCCCCTGCACCTCGATGATGACCAGTTTTTTTGCGCCTTCTCCGTCCCTGGCAATCATCTTGGCCAAGGTCTGGCAGAGTTGTGTAAGCCCCTCAAGGAACCACGCCCAGCTTGTATTGCCGGGGCGCACGCCCACGCCGGCGACGCCACTTGCCCATGCCACCACGGTATCATTCGTGGATGTATCTCCATCCACGGTGATGCGATTGAAAGAGACATCCACGGCCGCCCGCAGCAAGTTCTGGAGTGTGTGCGGGCCGATGAGCGCATCGGTGGTCAGAAAGGAAAGCAGGGTGGCCATGCGCGGATGGATCATCCCGGCGCCCTTGGCGATTCCCGCCAAGTGCACGTGTCTTGGGCCCACCTCCGAGCGGAGGACGCACGTCTTGGGGAACGTGTCGGTGGTCATGATGGCGCGCGCAACCGCCGAGGCGCTTTCAATGGAAAGGCTTTTGACGAGGGGGGGAAGCTGGTGCGTGACAAGGCCAAGCTCGAGCGGCACTCCGATGACGCCTGTGGAAGCCAGCAGGACCTGCGCGGGTTGGAGATTCAGCAGTTTAGCCGCTGCCCGCGCGCTCTCCCTCGCCGTCTGCACGCCCTTGCGGCCCGTGCAGGCGTTGGCATTGCCGGAATTCACCAGCAGCGCGCGGCAGCGCCCGTGGCTTTCCGCAAGGTTCTGCTGTGAGAGGAGTACCGGCGCCGCCGTCACCAGGTTGGTAGTAAACAGGCCGGCGGCGACGGTGGCGGGGGAGTCGCAGACGATCAAGGCCAAGTCAAGCTCGCCCTGCGTTTTCTTGATTCCTGCGGCGACAGCCGCCCCACGAAAGCCTCGCGCAGAAGCGAGGTTGCCTTCCACAACTTCCCACTTTTGCATGCTTGCTCTCCGCATTCAACTGACCACGGACAACTGACCTGCCGCGGCGGGATGACTGAGCTCTGACCACGGCGCGCAGAATGACAAGCCTTTCACTTGAGCCTTATGGCCGGAGAGATCTCCACTACGCCGGGCCCGGGGGGTGGCGGCGGCTCAGCCCCGGCCACTTTCATGGTGCGCAGCGTCTCGTCGCACGCCTCCATGTAGAGAACCTCATCTTCCCCTCCGGGGGAGCAATCTGCCTCGATGATCCGTTCTCGGCAGATGATTCTCGCAGTCAAGTGCATGGTGCGGCCCTTGAGCTGGCGAATCAGCATGGCGTCACGATTATTAATCTTCGCATGCTCGAGATGATAGAGCGGAAGGTCTTCGACCGCGCCTTTTGACTCCCAATTCGCCAGAACTTCTGGAGAAAACTCCCACGTCTGGTCGGGGTTGGGCTGTGAAGTGATGGTGAGCGAAGGGCCGATGCTCCAGAACTTCGAGCGACTGATCTTCATTCCGTTTGGGAAAGTCTCGACTTTCCCGTAGAGTCCGTCCGCGATTTGAAGATCAATTCCGAGCGAATCGTTGTGGTAGGGACGCTGCTTGAGAGTTTCCTCGCTGACCCGCTGCTCGTGGCCCGGATACCACTTCACCAGCAGGTATTCGCCCCCTACCAGACCGCCGCCGATGATCAGGATTGAAAGGCAGAAGATCAGTTGACTTGGTATTTGCTTCTTCATGGCAGCCATCTTAACCCTTGTCTCAGAAGGGCGCAACGTTTCCGAGAGGGCCATTTCCTCAGGAGATACGGATACAGCTAAAGTTTCAATTCCACTGTCAGCCTACCGAACCAGAATGAGCGGATGTGTCTTTTCGATGACTGCGCCAATAGCTTGCGCGAGGGTGGTTAGAGCCCGGAGGGCCTCGACGAGTTTAGGAGCGTCTTGGGCGGCGACGGAAAACAATAATCCCCCCGAGGTCTGGGGATCAAACAGCAGGTTTCGGACCTCTTCCGGAACGCGGCTCGCAAACTCGACGCAACTTCCGATGAAGTCCATGTTCCTTTTAAGGCCGCCGGGCAGAAACCCACCCCGCGAATACTCCACTGCCTCCGGCAGGAATTCAACCTTGGTGGAGTCAATCACCAGGCTCACCTTGCTTCCCACGGCCATCTCCCGGGCGTGGCCCAGCAAGCCGAAGCCAGTGATATCGGTGGCCGAACGCACGTCGAATTGCAGGGCAACTTCGCTTGCGGCGCGATTCAGCGCGCACATGGATTCGCTTGCCGCATTCACCGCCGCCTTGCTGGCCTGTCCTTTCTTCAGCGCCGTGCTGATGATTCCGGTGCCCAGGCGCTTGGTCAAGATCAGTTGGTCGCCCGGGCGCGCGGCACAATTGGTGAGAATGCGCTGCGGGTTGATGAGGCCGGTCACCGCGTAACCGAATTTGATCTCCTCGTCCCCGATCGAATGGCCGCCGATCACCGCGCAGCCTGCCTCTTGCATTTTGGCGTGCCCGCCTTGCAGGATTCTCTCGAGTATCTCGAGGCCCTCTTCTTTGTTGGGAAATCCCACGATGGAGAGCGCGGAGATGGGTCGGCCACCCATGGCGTAAACGTCGCTCAGCGCATTGGCCGCCGCGATTTGGCCGAAGGTGTAGGGATCGTCCACAATGGGCGTGAAGAAATCCACGGTCTGAACCAGCGCCATGTCCGGGGCGAGTTGGTACACTCCAGCGTCGTCATTGGTGTCGAAGCCCACCAGGACATTTGGATCGGATTGTTTCGGCAGCTTGGCCAGCACGCGGTCCAAAATACTTGGACTCAACTTAGCCGCTCAACCCGCCGCTTTCACCAGCCCGGTTAGGCGAATGGGACGCACAGGCAAAACTCCTGTAGGCGCGGCGATTCGAGCTGTGCAAATCCCCAAAGGCAGCCCCGCCACGCCCAAGAATGTAACCACCACCGCAGTATACCAGACACAGGCGGTCACGGCAGCGATGCGCGCCGCTACGCTCGGAATGACACGTAGCTAAGACTGGAGCTAGTAGGCAGAAGGCAGTAGGCGGAACCCCTGGGCGCTCGATAATTGCCAACTCTCTTTGTGCGCCTCTTCTCCGTGACCTCTGTAATACAAGATCGTAATTTGTTGTTTTTTTAGCAAACATTTTTCTGGCCGCTCTTGGGAAGGCGCGTAAATAGAGGCTTTGCACGGCTCAATTACCTACCCAAGAGTGTTTGCGTTTGGTTGCGGCTATGCCGCGCCGTGGCCTCTACGGTGAGCTTCCTCTTGGGTTGCGGCACCAAGGGCTCGACCCCGTTGACGAGTATTTTAGCGGGCGCAGACTTCGTGCATTTCGAAGTCTGCAGGTTTTCCCGCCATGAATCTAGAAAAGCCGCAGACCTGCAAAGAACGCAGGTCTGCGTTACCAGCTTTAAAGAGCGCCCCGAGGCTCACGACTGGATGCAGGTAACCGAATACGGGCGCGCTGTTTACTGCCACGGGGGCCAGACCTTCCGTTACGGAGCCTGCCGCAACACCCCGGGCTACCGCACCTTCATCAAAGAGGTCGTGCGCGTGGGCATTGAGGATGTCAAATTGGGTGGGATCCACGTTGACCAGATGATGTAGTGGCCTGAGCCTCAATTATGCCGAGGGCCTCATTGCGAGGAGCTGTCTCGATCTTTCCTCCGCTAACGATACTCGGACACTGAGGGAACCACACCAAGTAGAAATTAAGGTCTTTCATGGCTTCTGCTCTGTTTTCGGGACAAACACGGCCTTGAAAACCTCTTGCTTTTTATTCTTCAGCATATCAAGAGCTTTCATATTTTCTTCAAACGGAACCACAATATCGGCTAGGATCCGGGTATTGACCTTTTTCTTTTTCATCAGGTCGACGCACGCTTCAAAGGTATTGAGCGACCTGCATGCGCCCAATACATTCAATTCCTTCATGTGGATGAGCCCCATTTCAAGGGGCTGCGGTTTCCATATATAACTGAAGATAACCACAGTGCCCCGCGGCCGCAACGCTTTAATCCCCAAGTTGGGCGAAGGGCCTGCGCCGGTTGCTTCAATCACTATGTCCACACCTGTTTCCCCGGCATTTTTGCGCACAACTGCCGCAAGGTCTTCCCGATGGGTATTGCAGATAATGGCGCCGGTCTGTGTGGAAATGCGCGCCAGACGCTTGTCATAGTGGCCGGCAACAATGATCGTCTGTGCGTCTAATGCAACCGCGACCTGTGCATGGAGAAACCCGAACGGGCCGTCGCCGATGATCAGCACCGAATCGCTCTTTTTGAGTCCTGCGCGCATGAAACTTTCATAGCATACGGCGAGCGGTTCGGTCAGGCTTGCGGACATGAAATCCACTTCTTCAGGAATTCGATAGGCGTTTGCCGCGTCGATGGCAACGTATTCGGCCCAGGTACCCGGAGTGCCAGGGCTGCCCAGATGACGGCAATTCACACATAAATGCTGGAGTTTGTGCGTGCAGGACCAGCATGTACCGCAGAATTGTACCGGGTTGAGCGTGACGCGGTCTCCCCGTTTGAACCCGCCCACTCCCTTTCCAATTTCTTCGACCGTGCCCGATGCCTCGTGGCCGGGAATAACCGGTGGTGTTGCACCAAAATCAGCCAAGTGAAAATCAGAACCGCACACGCTGGCAGCCTCAACTTTGACCACAATACGGCTGGGCGCGGAGAGGGGCTGGGGCACGTCCTCGACCGCAAAGTCTGTTCCGCCATGCCATACAAGCGCTTTCATGGATTTCCTCCTTGGATTTTAATGGCTTTTTTCTGCTCCGCGCACAAGTCAACAACACGTGACCCATTAATGTTTGTCCCGTCTTTTCGATGACGACAAACGTCAGGTTCTCGGTCATCGGGCAGATGTGCCAGGCGCCGACCTTGGCATTATATTGCGCTTCATTTCGCGCTGCACGATCTTGCCGGGCACATGACCGTTTAATCATGGCGTTTTGTTCACCTCGCCATCGTTAAATAATTCAGAGCCGTCATCAGCATAATGCGGCATGGTTCGAGTAATCTATCGAGACGCACATATTCATAATCCGCGTGCGCGAATTCATTATCAAATCCACACAGCACGGTTGGAACATTTCCCAAGGGCACAAGCCGGCTCGTATCAGCAACGACTGACAGACCCTGATATTCAGCGGTTTTCCCAGTAACGGCCTGAAACGCGCGTTGCTGCGCCAACACCACTGTTTCATTTTTGTCAACCGCGTATGACTCCCCCACAAACAGCCATTCGCACGACACTGTTATTCCGGCGGGCAACCGTATCGTTTCAAGCAACCCATCCATTTCTCTCGTGATGTCGGCAAATATTTTATCCGGATGCCATCGCCGCGTGCCCTGCATGGTGCAGGTGGCAGGGACTCTGTTGTAAAAATCGCCATAATGCATTTGCCCGACAAAAAGCGATTCGGACGACAAGAGGTCATATCCGCTTTTTCCCGCTGATAGTTTTTTGCCCTGATCGGTAAGCGCCTTTGCCACTGTCATGCACGCGGTGAAAAAATCTGGGGCGTCCACAGGATAGTTCAGCTCGTGGCATACGCTGCCACTGCGTTTGATGGTCACGTTCCAGACGCTCTGTCCCTTGCCCTGGGTGACGATTGCCCCTTCGGCTGCGTGGCCGGTTTCAGCCACCAGTGCTGCATCGCCTTTGATCGTGCGCTTGATCAGATTCAACAATCCGGCTGAATTACCTTTGGGAGCTTCGTGAAGCCCGTACGCAGTAACCAGTATTTCACCAGGAAAATCACATCCGCTTTCAGAAAACACACGGACAACTTCGAGAATGGCGGCCAGCCCGTTCTTCATGTCCGCTGATCCTCTGCCTGAAATGATTTTTTCCGCGCGTGTCGGCGGCGCATGCGGCACATCAATATGGTCAAGATGGCCGGCCAGCTGAAAAATCTTGCCCGGCCTGTTCCCCTTCAGGCGACCAATGACCGTGGGGCTGTCGTAGATGCTTTCATCGACTTCAACCTGTGCGCCGGCGCGCATGAGCATGGCGGCAAACGCCAGCGCCGCAGCTCGCTCATGGCCTGTGGGGCTGGGAATCGTGACCAATTGCCATAAATCTTCCGTGATCCGGTTGAGATCAATGCAGTCAGCAGGAGAGAGCATGGAGGGTCAGTCCTCCGGTGTCAGGAGCATTTTGACGGCCTGGCACGATTCAACCATCTCGAACGCCTCTTTCCATTGTGAAAGCGGCTTCACGCCGGTAATCAGGGATTTCGAGCGCAGTTTTAAATGCCGGCCCATTGCCGGCGCAGTCGGCAACAACATCCGCTCCTATAACCGCCTTCATGCCTTCACCATTGCCAGCGCTTCCTTCAAGCTCTTTTCAATCAGGCTGACCATTTCATCGATATCACTTTGCTCGGCGATCAGTGCGGGAGCCACCGCAAACCAATTGGGATTGATCCGCATGATGAGCCCGTTTCTGAGGCTGGTTTTTTTGAGCGCGAGCCCCAGTTCATTGAATGGCTCCATGGATTTGGTGTCCTTGACCAATTCCACGCCGCGAAGCGCGCCTCTGCCCCGCACTTCACGGATAACGCCGAATTTCTTGAGCCTTTCGAGTTTCCCCGCAAGATACTCGCCAAGAATTTGCGCTTTTTTGTCCAGCTGATTTTCAACTAGTTCGTCAATCACAGCAATGCCCACGGCTGAAGCAAGCGGGTTGCCGGCGAACGTGTGGCCGTGCGCAAAGTGGATTTCTGCGTCTTCCGGGCCAAAGAACGCATCAGCCATGTCTGCCCGCGCGATCATGGCGCCAAGCGGCATCGCCCCACTTGAAAGGCCTTTGCCTGCGCAGATGATGTCAGGTGTTACGCCAATGGTCTGGGCAGCGAACATGCTGCCCGTGCGCGCATAACCGGTGATCACTTCGTCAAAAATGAGCAGGACTTTGTACTTGTCGCAAATGGCTCGCAAAATCCGGAAAAATTCCTCTGTGGGGGTCATGATACCGGCAGTATTGCTGATGGGTTCGACAAGGACTCCGGCAATGGTCTCCGGGTCTTCACTGATCATGACATCTTCGAACATTTGGGCCGAAAAACGGTTGGCTTCTTCCCATGAAGCAAATTTATCACGGTAATGCAGGGGAGAAAAAAGTTTTATAAATCCGCCGGGAAGGGGTTCGAACTTGGTCTTCCGTTTTCCCGTGCCGCTGGCAGCCATGCTACCAAAGGTGGCTCCATGATAGCCCATATAAAGGCTGAGGAACTTGTATTTTGCCGGATGGCCTGTTTGCTTATGATATTGCAGAGAGAACTTCAGGGCAGACTCCGTGGATTCTGATCCGCCGCTGTACGGTTTCACATAGTCGAGGTTTCCCGGTGTGACTGACCCCAGTTTTTCAGTAAAGTCGAGTGTCACATCAGAAATGGCATGGAGCGGCGGAGTAAAGGTGATCGCTTCCATCTGTTGACGCATGGCCTCCATGATGCGCGGATGGCGGTGTCCCAGCACGGCCACAAAAATGCCGCCAATGGCATCGAAATACCGTTTTCCTTCCCGGTCCCAGTAATACAGCCCTTCTGCTTTGTTGATGACCAGCGGCTCCTGAATGAATTCCGCCGACTGCCGGTAATCAAGAAACGTAAGCTTCATGAGTTGTTCGTCACGAGCGGTTAGTCTCATATGATCGCCTGCCTTCACCTTCACTCTTCCATGATTCGTATCGCCTGATGCAACTTCTCCGCATCCCTTTTTGCCTTTTCAATGGGCTTGAATATCAGATTGACTGTCACCAATCGCGGCATCACCTCTTCCACCACCGGGCACAAACCTGAACCGCGCCCTTTCGCACAACGCGCCGTTTCAGGAACGAGCATCCCTGAATCGCGTCATTATATATCAATTCCGATGACCCGGCGGTTGCTTCCCCGCCAGAATCGGCCGCCGTTAACAGTAGCATCCAGGATTCTGCGCGGATGTTTGCGAGGTTAGAGTGCCAACATCCCTTCGAGCAATTCAGCATCGTCCCCACCCCACACCGAGGGGATGGGATCGTACTCTCTTGCTCTCGGACGATCAGAGATCAATGACGTGGCCATGAGGTCGGCGATTCCGGAATATTCTAACTCCATCTGCCCCGCCATCGCTAATAGTATCGGCTGGTCAGGGTCCGAACAAGAGGCTCTTTCAAGCTCAAATACATCGCGTTCGATCTACGATTTGGCTGGCGATGCGCGCGTGCCTGCGATATGCAGACAAGCAGAGGCGACAAGGCGGTAGCTTCGGTCGCCGCGACGGGCCGCAGTGCAGAACGCCTGCGACACATCTAATCAGGCGTCCGTTCTGATTGTAACGAACAATCTGCCTTTGGCTGCGCCCACGCCGCGCTGTGCCTCTCAAGCTTCAACACGGAGCACACGGAGCGTCTCAGTGGTCCCTGTGTTGGCGCCGTTCTAACCACGGAGCACACAGAGACGCTAGGCAGGCGAGGGGAAATCTTCGTGGCACGACAGGAAGAAGGATGAAGGAGTCATCCGTGAAGTCTCTACGGCCATGGCTGAAAAGCCTCGCATCAGTTGCTAGGCTGTTACATTAGGCGTAGCTTGCCATTTGCGGTGCTCGCTAGGGTGCAATTTGCGGAAAATCGGTGATCCGAAGTTTGGCCGCACCATAGGGGATTAAGGTCAGTTTCTCCACTGGTTGGCCGCTCGTGGTCGGGCTCTCAGGCAAGGGTCCTGCTGAGCCGTCCACCAGCGTCCACGTGGCAATCCGCTGCCCTTTCACTCGCAACTCCACCGGAGCGCCTTCGGGGCTGAATGGATCTGGACCTACGGGCTTCTCGATCACCTCGACGAACCGCTCCGGGTTAGCCCGATCAATCATCAAGCCATAGTTCCAAGGCGTGGAGGGCAAGACTTCCCAGTCCGCTGCGGGCGGCTTGGCCGGGTGTGACATGCCCGTGGTGATTTTCTGCCATTTCTCGCCGATCTTCAGCGAAAACACCAGCGGCCCCCGCGAAACTACCACTGAATTGTCGTAGCCGGTAGAGGCTCTAACCTCGAGGGGGAACGTCACTACTACAATGTCACCCTTTTTCCAGGAATGATCGAGGGTGTAGAACTCGTCTGGGCGCACGCCTTCAACGGGCTCTCCGTCAACAGCAATGGTTGCCCCTCCCGCCCAACCGGGAATGCGCAGACGGAGAGGGAAGGCAGTGGGGCTGGAGGGATTTATTGTGAGGCGAACGATGCCGCGGAAAGGATAATCCGTTTCTTCCTTGATCTCCACAGGTACACCCTTACCCGCGACGGTTTTGACCACGTTTGGTCCATAGGCAACCGCTACGAGGCCTTGATCCGGCGTGGCCATCCAGAGACTTGCGACAAACTTCGGCCAACCTTGGTGCATGTTCGCGGTGCAGCAGCCGAAGTTTGGCTCGAGGCCGTAGATGTTCGACTCGGGACCGTCGGTATTCCAGTCTCGCTTCTCCAGATTGCACATCACTTGGTTGGGCTGTTGAAGGTATTGATGGGCCCACATGTCCGGCGAGAAGGTCCCCGGCAGGGCGTTGAACGAAATCTTTTCCAAGAGGTCGGCAAGGGAAGCGTCTCCAAAGATAGCTACCATTTGTTCGAGTGAGTACTGCGTTTCCACCACCGAGCAGAGCTCGGTGCCCTCTGACGGGTTTCGTCCGGCGAGGTGTTCGTCGCAACTGAACATCCCGTTAGCCAGGCCATGGTAATCGTAAATCTCCTTTAACTGACGGTAAGTGGCTTGCTTGTCGGAGTCGTCGCCGGAGACCTCCCACCACACCGCCGGGGTCTTGAGCGCCATTGCGTTGTTAACACCGTGAGCGCTCAAGGACAGTTCTGATTCCACACCTGACTTCAACCCGAGCTCGCCAGCGCTGGTCTTCGAGGTAAAGCGGAAGTGGGCGAAATCCCCCTCCCAGTTGTAACCCTGCTGGTCGAGCAGGTGGGCGAGATCGAGCAGGCTCTCATCTCCGGTGCGGTTGTAAAGCCACAGGACGCTTACAACTTCGTCGGCCCAGCGGAACTTGGCCCACTCGTGCAAAGGCCGCTCTGCCAAGTGCGCGGCCTGGTAGTGGAAATAGCGCTCCATCACCGGCATCACCCGCGAGTCGCCGGTGGCTTCCTGGTACTGGGTGAGCGCTTTGAGCATCACCATGTTCGGCCACCAGTCGGTATTCTTCGGGGGACCGATGCCGCCATCCGGACGCTGGTGCGTTAGCGTCCAGTTCATCCACTTCTCAGCCTTGGCGATGAGCCTCGGGTCATCGAGCAGGTAAGCGAGGGGAACCAGCCCGTCCAGGAAATAAGGGCCGCGCTCCCAGCTCTCCCCGGTTCCACCCAGCCAGCCGCTGTTTGGCCCTACATCTCGCCAGAACTCGTCCAAGTGGCCGCTGAGGCCGTCAGCCTGAATCTCGAGCTGGCGGCGGAGCCAACCCTCTGGCTTGACGGAAGTAAGAGGCAGGGGATAAAAGGCGATGGGACGCAACGGCTTACGGTTCTCCAGCGGCGCTGCTCGCTGGGTTGCTGACCCGAATCCCCCCTGCATGGCCGCAAAACTCAAGACGCCAAGCACAAAGGTGATGCCGAGAAGACGCGCAGACTTGCGAAACGCTTGCATGGAAGTACTCCTTAGGGGAAGGCCGTCTCAGAAAAATCGCGGTGGTTGGCAAACAGAGACTCCCCATCGCTACAAGAGGGTCTGTCCCTAATTTGCAGACGTCAGTAGGGCCGCATCGGATGCGTCGGAAACAATACACCACCGGCGCATTCAAGCCTTCCGCAGCTCGTGGATGGCCCCTTATACGGGGCCATCCATAAGCTGGCCCACGGGTCCCGGCATTGCCGGCTTGTTCCAATACATTGGAGATGGCTAGCCGAGCAATCTACCTAGAACGTCAGCTTGACTCCGAACTGGATCCACCGTGGATTGTATTGTCCAGTGACTACGCCGAAGGTTGAATCGGGGAGGTTGCTATCCACCCCATTCAGGTTCGGACGATTGAAAACGTTGTAGAACTCGAACCTCAACTGCAAGCCCAAGCGCTCTCCAATCTTGTCGTTCTTGAGCACGGCAAGGTCGGCTTCGGCGAAACCTGGACCCCGGAAAGCGTTGGCTGCCTCGTTCCCCTCGGTCCCCATGGTCGGCACTGGAAAGTCGGCGGCTGTGAAAAGACCATTGAGATAGGCTGACCTGCTCGTAGAGGTCTTGTAGCCAGCCGACGGGGCGTTTGGAAAGTCGTAGTCAAAACCATCGGCGTTGTAGTCCCCGCTGCCAGGCTGCATTCCAATAACTTGAGTTCCAGACGCATTAAAAATCGGCTCAAACGGGGCATTGGTGGCAACGGTATATGGAAGACCACTTTGGAGAATGGTTGTGACCGAGGGCTCCCATCCCGTAGTAAGGTGACGCAAGAACGGATTGGCATTCGCCAAACCGGGAATGCTATAGCTTCCGGTGAATGCGAACCGATTCGGCGCGTCCCAGTTCGATGGACTCCAGTATTGGCTGACGTTGGTTGTCGGGTAGATTTGCGAGTCGTCGTAAGAACTGGAGCGGGTGTAGGAAGCGCTGATGAAACCTCGCGAGAACCTTCCCTGTAAGCTGACGATCAAAGCGTTGTACGTCGCTTTGGAGCCATTTTCGCTGTAAGTGATCGATCCAAAGCTATGATTCAACCGCGTAAGGACGTTGTCGTTCTCAATCAGGTCGCCAGCGAAACGGTTAATATCAACGCCATACGTGGTAGCGCTCACCTGCCCGCCTCCGGTAACCAAATTGATCGAGTGTGACCCCGAGTAACCCACACTTGCCACAAGGTGCCGCTGCAGTTCACGCTCCAAGGTGACCGTATAGTTGTAAGTGCTGGGAGAGGTCAAGTTCGCGTCGATTCCACCAACGCTGGGCTGCTCGCCGACCAAGCCACCCTGACCATTGAGGCCGGTGCTGACGAATGGCGGGTACGGGAATCCGTAGGGGTACGTGTTGCTCGTGCCTTCTCCAAACACAGGGGCAGTAGTCGTACCTCTAATGAAGGTTGGGAGCACCCACCCCGGAGGGTTACCTTTCAGACCATTCTCATCGTTACCGAGATCTATCCAGTCATGAAAGATCCCGAATCCGCCTCGGACCACCCACTTACCTTTTCCATTCGTGTCCCAGGCGAATCCGACCCGAGGACTGAATGCCATCGGAGCATGGTTGAATACATGGGCCTTCTGAATCATGAACCCGGTGGCAATTTGCTGATTCGGTGTGATTCCCGGCCCCAAGAAGAAATTGGCCAAGATTGTGGGGATGTTCGGAGGGAGTGTTTTGGGATATGGATTGCCATATTCATCCCAACGAAGGCCGTAGTTCAAAGTGAAATTCCGTCTCACTTTCCATGTATCCTGGGCGAACACGCCGTTGGTCGTATCGGTAAAGCCATACTCACCCGGGGCTGGCTGGCCGGTGAGAGGGTTGTAAGCGAGAGAACCCTCGGCGTATGCGTTGTCTTGGACCAACTCCAACAAGTTGAGAAATTCGAAATTCGGCTGGCCATAGCAAGGGGCGAATAGCGCAATATCGTCCCCGTGCCAACCCTCATACCCGAATTTCAGGATGTGCGTTCCATGCATCTGCATGAGGACATCACGCCAGTGATAATTGTGCTGGATGAAATCCCCGTCTGCAAAGCCATCGCCGATCCCCGTCCCTACGCCGACCACGCTCACCACTGGGATTTTGAAATCGCCAGTCAGGGGGGAAATGCCCTCAACTCGCAGGAGACCAAATGACGCTTCATTGATAGTGGTTGGTGCGAAGTTATGGGTCTCATTGAGTTGAAGCGATTTCGTAATGTAATGGTCGGTCTCCTCCATGCCTGGCCGGACTGCGCCACCGCCGGTGTCCAACCCGGTGCGGTAATAGTTACCGTAGACGCGGTCCTTGCTAAAGTACTTGTCGATGCGGAAGTTGTACTGTAAGCCGTTCCGATAATTGGTCGAGTTAAAGATTCCCACATCGGTCATGGGAAGGTTGCAGGGGATAGTCGACGTGCCGCAAGTCGTCGGGAAGATGTCTGCGGCTGTGGTCGAAACGCCAGTCGCTATCGCGTGAGTGGGTGGGAACTGGACGAGCAGTTGCGTACCCAGCGTATTGGGATAGTTTTGTTGTGCCCAGGCAGTAAACTGAGGGTCTTCGAACGTCACGAGTCCATTTCCGGTCGAAGTCGAGGATCGGAGCGGTTCGATGTCGAAGAAGAAATACAAGTGGCTCTTGCTGAGGATCGGCCCACCAACACTGGCTGATATGTTATTGGTATGGAATGGAGCATAGCTGTGAACGAACTCCGTTCCCGCCCACAGGGCCTGATAGTTGAAGTAATCACTCGCTTGGCCGTGAAATTGATCGGTTCCAGACTTGGTTGTCATGACCATCTGAATTGAAGCAGCACGGCCGTAATCCACGTCGAAGGTATTAACCTGAACGGAAGCTTCTTGGATTGAATCGGGGTTAGGCATCAGGTTCAGCACGCCCGGCCGAATGTTGCTGGTGATATCCAGCCCGTCCACGATGAACATGTTGGCTACACTACCTCGACCGTTGGCGCTGGCGTCGATTTGGGTTTCGGTCGAGAAGTTGTCCACGGCGGATCCCGGGCTTCCGTAGGCCTCGGTTCCTAAGCCTTCCACTCCAGGAGCCACCGCAACCAGATTCACCAAGGCGCGGCCCGACAACGGGAGGTCATTCAGCGCCACTTTCCCTAGTGTCATTTCGGTACGACTGTCGCTGGTGTCGAGCACAGGTGCTTGAGCAGTGACCTGAACCTCTTGCTTCTGCGCCGCAACAATCAGAGTGATTGGCAGGTTCATAGTCTGCGCAGTCAAAAGGGTTAACTCTGCCGCACCTTCATTGAACCCGGTGGCAGTGACCTTCACATGGTACTGCCCGGGCGCCAAGCTTACGAAACGGTAGAATCCACTGGCATCGGTAGTTGTAGTTTGCACTACGCGTGTCCCAAGGTTTGTCAGTTCAACGGCAGCCTTGGGGATCACAGCCCCGCTTGAGTCTTGCACCACGCCCTCAAGGGTGCTGCTGAATTGGGCGTACAGTACAGAAGCCAAGTTAAGGGCCAGAAAGAGCGTCAACGCGGTCAACAATCTCCTAGACTTAACAGCCATTTGCACCTCCATGTGCTTAGCTATGTTGACCCGAGAACCCGACGCGAAGCCCAACTTGGAGTTGGAAAAGGACAGCCGGGGCATCAAACCGAAAATATCTGCCCCTCATCATCCGAGCGGCGCCCAGCGACCCAGCCAGGGCGGGTCGCAAGCGTTTGCCGCAAACGTTTGGCAGATTAACCCAAGAGGTGTATGATGTCAAGGGAAATTTATGGAGCCCTAATTCGCCGATAACAGACCGGGTCCGGCGGGGAAGGTAGTGTCGGAGGCGCTGAATGCGTTGACAGAGGCGGAGTTAGAAGTGCGGAAAGATTTTGCAGGGAGTAAGAAAAT
>Ga0326728_10001398_pt1 | contig 85521 bp, 101 predicted proteins | sample MB3enrmetagenome_FD_207602 | JGI IMG/M metagenome (GOLD analysis project Ga0326728, IMG submission 207602) | Lab enriched peat soil microbial communities from McLean, Ithaca, NY, United States - MB31MN | ecosystem: Environmental > Terrestrial > Soil > Wetlands > Peat | place: USA: New York...
GATGAGCTCCTCGGCCTTCTCCAGAAGGGCGCCTGCGAGGATGACAGCCGACGTGGTCCCGTCTCCCACCTCGTTGTCGGTGGCCTTGGAGACCTCCACGAGCATCTTGGCAGCGGGGTGCTGGACGTCGATCTCCTTGAGCATGGTCGCCCCGTCGTTGGTGATCGTGACGTCGCCCAGCGAGTCCACGAGCATCTTGTCCATGCCGCGGGGACCAAGAGAGCTCCTCACGATCTCCGAGATCAGCTTCGCAGCCTGTATGTTGTTCCTCTGAGCTTCTCTTCCCTTGGATTCAGCCGTTCCTTCCTTTAGAATAATGTACTGTGGGTTACCTGACATGTATAATTCGCATCAACTATACAACTTCGAGTTGTATATATGATTTTTGTTAATCGGTGCGAGTATGCGGAGGGGCTCGCCGAGGCACGATTATATCCCTCTCTTCCCGATTGCAGACCATTGGACTTCATCAAGAACTGCGGGGTGATGGTCGAACCCCAGGAGGGCATGGCCGTCGAGGAGCTCCTGAGCGTCGCATCGCTCACCGAGAGGTGCGGCTACGGCTATTTCTTCCGCTCCGACCACCTGCTTCCGACTTCTCGCAGGAGGGGTCTGGACTCGCCCGAATGCTGGACTTCTCTGGGAGCTATCGCCAGAGCGACCAGGAGGGTCAAGTTCGGGACGATGGTCTCGCCGATAGGCTTCAGGAACCCCGCCCTGCTCGCTAGGATGGCTTGCACGGTCAACTCCCTGGGCAAGGGCAGGCTCCAGCTCGGAGTGGGTGCGGGCTGGTACCGTGACGAGTACAGGGCCCATGGGTTCGAGTTCCCCGAGCTGGGGACGCGTTGGCAGCAGTTCCGCGAGGCGCTCAGCATAATCCGGCCCCTGACCCAATCAGGCAGGGTGGACTTCAACGGGAAGTACTTCTCGGCTCATCTCGACGGGCTGCCGGAGTTGAAGGACAGGATCCACCTGATAGTCGGGGGGAGGGCGCCATCGATCGTCAGAGAGGCGCTCGCCTTCGGCGACGAATGGAACTTCTTCATCCCGGTTCCGAAGCAGTTCGACGGCCTGAAGAGAGAACTCGAGGGTAGTGGGAGACCCATCGGGATCTCGCAGGCGGGTCCATTCATGCTCGCCCAGAACTCGGCGCAGCTCAGGGGGAGGCTCAGGGGCGACATGCGCAGGAGAGGAGTCAGCAGAGACGAAGATGTCCACGCACGGTCCCTCAGGAAGAGCGGCTGGTTGGTGGGCACAGTCAGTGACTTCGCGGAGGGTGTCAACAGTCTGCGGGAGCGTGGGGTCGAGAAGTTCTACTTCCAGTTCCTGGAAACCGAAGCCGAGCAGATCAGGCTGTTGGCAAGCGTTCTCAAGGGAATCTGACCCCCCTCAGAACCCTAGTCCAGGAGAGCGAAGAGGCTGCCGGACGATCCTTGCTTCCTGCCCGGCGGCGTTCACGGATTCGTGCACCCAGGGGATGCGCCCATTCGGGGACACGTTCCCCGAACTTGAGAGGACTAACGCGACCTTGGTGGCCGTCCCCGTCGACGCGCCGTTCGCCCAGAAGGCGTTCGCCGAGAAGCAGGCCCTGGCTAGGATGATTCCGGCTCGGTGTCTTGGCGGCTCTTGCGCGCCGAATTGAGCACGAACTTCAGGAGTGGTTCGCTGATGCTCATCGCGTCCCGCATCGATATCATGCCCACGGGCACTCCTTCCTTGGTGACCACAGGCAGGTGCCGCACGTTTGCCTTGGTCATCCTGTCCACGGCCGTGACTATGTTCTCGTTGGGGCTGGCCTTCAGAGATGTCTTGGACATTATGCTCGAGACAGGTATCCCCTTGCCCGTGAGGGACTTCGTGACAGAAAAGAGCACGTCGCGCTCCGTCAGAATCCCGACCATGACTCCGTCCTTGTCGACGATGATGACGCTGCCTATGTTGCCCTCCCACATCGCCGATGCGGCCTCGTCTATGGTGGCACTCTCAGAGATGACTGTGGGCGGAACCTCCATGAGGTCCTTGGTCTTCATGCTCACCGCACCGGATTTGGGTCTTGGCAAGGTTCTCGCGGGCGTGCCCTGTGCACCACCTATTAATCATTCGGCGCAGAGCCTGAACGGCCGGCCGGGCGATGTCCCGTTGGCCTGACCTACCGGGTGATCTTCGTCACCAGCAACTTGAACTGAAGGGTCTTGCCAGCCATCGGATGCCTACCGACCTTGCCGTAGCCCAGCTCTGGCGGAATGGTGACCTCCTTGGTCTCGTTCACCTTCATTCCGACCAGCGCGTTTTCGAACCCGCTTATCACCTGGTGAGCCCCCAGGACCACCGGGATTGGCTTGTAGTCGCGCGCCGGGTTGAACACTCCGGCCTTCTCGGCCTCGGATCTCATACTAGTGTCGAACACCTGTCCGCCCGGGAACTTCCCCACATAGTGGACCGATACAGTGTCTCCGTTCCGTGCTACCAGTTCGCTCATTCGAAGCTCGATGGTCCGCCTCCTCCAGGGTCTTTAACGATTCTGTTTGCCCCTCGCCGGCGCCCATGGGAAAGCTAATTGGCATGCCCTTGGAGGGTAGCCTCAGGTGCGCATCCAAGCATGATAGGGCTCGCCCTGGGCTCAGTCGTCTCACTCTGGCTCCTGTTTGGGCTCGCGACCGGGATAGCGCTCGCAGTGATTGTCTTGGTGGCGGTGCTGTTCACCCGAGACCTGAACCGGGGCATAACCACAGTGATCAGCGAGACGATTCTCCCGGGTCTCGGAGGGAAGAGGGACCTCTTCCTGGCGAACCTCGAGAAGGAGCTGAAGAGGAGGAGTCTCATCCCCCGGGTGCCCCTGGACAAGGGGGCTGAGTTGGTCTACAGGGACTTCTTCAACGAAGTGGAGATCCATGTGACGCAGGAGGGCACTGACCTGAGATTCGGCTATCGCATCTCTGTGGCGACGGGTGCGGTGACCCTCGGAGTGATACTCCTGATACCTTTCATCATCGGCTCCGTCGTGCTCTTCGCGCTCGTCATCCTGAGACGGAACAACATCCAGCTGACCCTGAACGAGTCAGGCAAGAGCGCAGAGATACTCTCCAGGGACTCCCTGGGCGGCGCCTAGTTGGCCCGCCATCCCTTGCCTCTGGACTGACCGTGCAGCCTGGGCTAGGTCTGGGACCGTCCACAGCTCGGGCAGTATGTCTTGCTGCCCTTCAGGTCCGCCCCGCAGAACTTGCAGGACCCGGGAGGTCGGGCCGGGGCCTTCGCTGGCGCCTTCTTCTCCGGCTGCTTTGACTCCTTGGCCTTTCCGCCTCCTCCTAGCACGACCAGGAGGAGACCCAGGATTACGAGCACCGAGCCTATCGTGAGATACCACTCCGTGGTGGAGAGCTGGTTGAACACCCCGGAGAGAAACGGCACTGCGTTCACAGAGCTGTTGATCGCTCCCAGCACGCCCTCTAGGTAGGCCTCCGTTCCCGAGCGGTATCCGATCAGGTAGCCGCCCGCCAGACAAAGAATGCCCCCTATCAGGCGCGACCTCCGGGACAAGACGGGACGCCCCCGCACAATCGCTATTTAGACGCTCCGCGCACCGAGTGACCCCTCGACGTCTCCGGCGCTTTTGGGCGCTAGGCGGCGGGATTCTTCGCACTGTGCTCCTGAGGGTCCACCTCGGCGGCCTGAATGCAAGATTCCGACAAAATGGCTTTTAGCAGAGTCGGACGACGTCTCCCTTGAAGGAGATGGAGACGATGCCCGCATCCCAGAGCCTCGATTTGGTCGGAAGAATCTGCGCGCACATCCAGGCCAACCTGACCGGAGACCTCGGCCTCGCCGCCCTGGGCAGGGAGTTCTCGATGAACCCCATCCAGCTCCAAAGGGTCTTCAAGGAGGTGGTCGGCATGTCTCCGCGAAGATATACCGAGGAGTGCCGCATAAACAGGCTCAAGACGCGCCTTGGCGAAGGGGATTCGGTCACCAGCGCCCTGCGGAGGTCCGGGTACAGCTCCCAGAGCTGGCTCTACGGGGACTCGAAGTCCAAGCTTGGCATGACCCCGGGCGCCTACCGTCGGGGAGGGGCAGGGATGCGGATAGCCTACCACATTGGGGACTCGCCCCTGGGCAGGTTGCTGGTGGCGACCACTGAGCACGGCATCTGCATGGTCAACCTGGGCGAGAGCGACGCGGACCTCGCGAGGGCCCTTCGCAAGGAGTATCCCAAGGCCACAGTAGAGGAATCGAGGAACGCGCGTGATTGCTTCGATGCAGTGCTCGACTACTTCAGCGGACAGCTGAGGAAGTTGCCCCTAGACCTCCGCGGCACGGACTTCCAGAGGAAGGTCTGGACGGCCCTGCAGACGATACCCGAGGGGGACGTCTGCTCGTACAGCGACGTCGCTGAGATGATAGGCCTGCCCAGGGCAGTGAGAGCAGTCGCGAACGCGTGCGGGAAGAATCCCGTTCCCCTTATCGTTCCCTGTCACAGGGTCATTCGCAAGGACGGAAGTCTGGGCGGCTATGGTATGGGCCTCTGGCGCAAGCGAGCCCTTCTGGCCGAAGAGAAGGAACGAGTCGGCGGAAGCAGGACGGTACCAGAGCAATCAGAAGAACGATGACGGCCACCACGGGAGCGCAAACTTCCCACGGCATCAGCTACGCGCTGGTGGTCGCTGTCGTGCTGGTTGTCGCCGCTGCTTTCTTCGGACCTGGACGAGCCACACGACGGGGCAAAGCGCCCCTCGATGAACGATGCGGACTCTTGGTCGGGTATGGGCGGCACGGGAGTGTGATTCGAGCATGAGAACCCAATTGTCCTATCATCTGGCGACAGTTCGTTAGATTGCCGCCGGCAAGTGTTCTTCCCAGCTTGCTCGCTTGAAGGCACGGCTCAGCGCGCAAAGATAGTCCTCTTGCTCGTCCAATTTCTGGAATGCAAGTTCAATCGGCGATGATTCCGGATTCAGCAGGATTGAGAACCGTGAACCTGCGTTTGTAGTCTTCTTCACCAAGAAGTCCCTCCCTTCGAGCCCGAGGTAAAGCGTCATCCAATCGTCAAAGCGCAGCCTCAACTTCCCGCCCTCGGCGTACACCGTTATGTTTCCTCGTGGCGCGTTGATGTCAGGAAAGTCGTAGCGCCCGACCAAAGCCTCCAATTCCGTCTCCGACGGAGCAAGGCCATCAGACGAATTCGCAGCAGGCGGAGGAGGGGCGTCCGGTCTGAGGACCTGCTCGATTGCGGCTTCTTGCGTCTTCTTCAGCAGGGCGTTGCGACGGTTGACGAGCTGTATGAAAGCGAACTCCTGCTCAGGGAACATCTGAAGATAGCTGCAGAACCCTCTCCTGCCCCCGCCATGTTCCAGGGTGCGCATGCCGCGGTATTCGCCAAGATTGAGACCGTAGCCATAGCGTTGACCTTCGAACGCATCGAGAGGCCTCGCGTACGGCTGTGCGAGAGCAGAGATCACCTCAGGGTCTAGGACCTGGTCTCCGTCGATTCTACCGTCGTTCATGAACGCGACGCAGAAGCGGGCGAGCTCAGTCACGCTGGAGAAAAGGAAGCCTGCGGGCCATCTTGTCGCGTTGTCGTCGTATGGGCGAACCACGCTCCAGCGCCCGCGTGTGCCGCTCGCCGTGTGGCCCTGAGAGAATGCATGGGTCATCGCTTGTGTCGGCAGGAAGGTGCTGCGCGTCATCCGCAACGGGCCGAGAACTCGCTCGACCACAGCCTTCGTGAAGGATCGCTGGCCCAGGGCCTCGATTACGACGCCGGCGACCGCGTAACCGAGCCCCGAGTAGGAGAAGACCCTGCCCGGCCTGGTGAAGAAATGGCGACCGTCGTAGCGACGCACGGCACTCCCGAGCGCCTCCTCATCGTGTGGACCGTAGTCGCTGTCATCATCCTTCAGCCCCGAAGTGTGGCTGAGCAACTGGTGGATCGTTACGGACCCGAGTGGTAAGGGAAGGTCCGGTACGTATTGGGCGATCGGCGCGTGAACGCTGAGGTGTTGTTCGAGGACCAGGCTGATCAGGGTGTACGCTGTCACGACCTTCGTCAGGGAGCCTATGCGGAAGAGCGTGTCTGGGGTCACTGGCTCGCGGGTCTCGCTGCTCGAGACGCCGAGGCCCTTGGCGAAGAGCACGTCCTCGCCGCGGACCACCGCCAGCGCCGCTCCGGGCGCATCCACCGCCTGGAGTTCCGCCTGCGCCACTTGGTCAAGCGTCTCAAGTCCCTTTCCTGTATCAGGCATGGTACGCCGACAACCCTGTGCCGGTCCGTCCTCGGAGGTACTGTAAAAGGAGTTGGACACTTTGGAGAGGTCAGAACAGTGCGGGGGGTGGGATTCGAACCCACGAACCCCTAAGGGATTGGAGCCTCAGTCCAACGCCGTTGGCCATGCTGGGCGACCCCCGCACAAGCGCCGCCTTGATTGCCGCGGTTCTAAAACTCTTCCGAGTCTAAGCACTGGCCGCATCTACATTTTAAAAGCGCGTCAAAGGGAGCGATGGGACGTGCCGGCGTAGCTCAGCCTGGTAGAGCATCTGTCTCGTAAGCAGAGGGTCACGCGTCCGAATCGCGTCGCCGGCTCTTCGCTCACCTTGAACTCGGGAGGCGACCCCAATCCGGGGCCAGAGAACGCCACTCAATCTCACCGCGCTCGGACATAACTATTAATCACGAAGGACGGAGTTTCCCTTCGCCTAGGTGAACCAATCGCCGAGCGACCAGGAGTTGAGCGCGATGGAGGAATCCGTCGCAAAGGATTTTGAGAACGTCTCATCGGCGAGAAGTGAGGACCACCCATGCTAGCGTCAACCAGGCGGTACGCCAGCGGCCACCGAGTATCAGCGGGACTGCTGGTCTTCCTCACGGCGCTCATGGTCTACCTGCTGTCGTTGAACTCGGTCTGGGCGACCGACCACGCGACCAGCTTCCTCCAGCTGGACTGGGCGATACTGTTTCACCACTCCTTCGTCGTCGGCAGCGGAAGCAGCTTCCAGCCTAACACGGTCGACGACTTCGAGTTCAACGGCAGCTACTACAGCGCGCTCGCACCGGGTACGGCAGTACTCGCGCTCCCGTTCGTAGGCGTCGGCTTCCTGCTGGACGGTCACTTCACCGTGTTCGGCTACGCCCTCATGGCATCAGAGGTCTTCGTCGCCTTGGCCAACTCGGTGGCGGTCTTCCTTGTCTACGCAGTCGGGAGGCTATTCTTCACCAAGAAGACATCGGTCTTCCTTGCCTTCGCCTACGCCTTCTCGACGATCAGCTGGCCGTTCGCGACCTACTTCTTCCAGAGCGACGTGTCGGCCATGTTTGACCTCCTGGCGGTCTACCTTGTCATCCGGGTCACCCGAGGTGATGGCGCGAACCCCTTCGAGGCCGTCTTCGCTGGAATCTCCGTTGCTGCTGCGCTGACCACAGACTACGTCAACGTCATCCTGATTCCGATAATCGCAGGATACCTCGTCCTATCCCTCCGCGGGAGGGGGCGAGGCACCGCAAGGCTCGCCATCGGCTTTCTCATGGCATCACTCGTCGGGGTGCTGCTCATAGGGCTGTACAACGAAGCGATCTTCGGCACCGCGCTCCGCACGACAGAACAGGTCTACCTCCAGAGCTCGACGCTGTTCGGGGAGTTCACGACCCCCATCTATGCGGGAGTCTACCTCAATCTCGTCTCCCCGCTCAGAGGGTTGTTCGTCTTCTCGATCATCCTGGTCCTGGGCGTCTTCGGGTTCGCGGGGATGCTGAGGCGGGGAGGTCACAGGGCGGAGGCGCTGCTCCTCCTGGCGTGCTTCCTCGGCATATTCCTCCCATATTCGGCGTGGTACGATCCGACGGGCGGGGCGTCTTTCGGCCCCCGCTTCCTGGTCTCGGCGATTCCATTCCTCCTCCTGCCTGCCGGGGCGGTCATCGAGACAGGAAGCCGACGGATGCGAGTGCTTGTGTTCCATCTCTACGCCGCAGGGGTGGTCATCAACGGCATCGCAGGCGTGACCGAGGCGATAGCGCCCACAACGAACTGGGGGCTGTCACCTTTCCTGAGCTTCACGCTTCCCAACTTCCTGCAGGGGAGCCTCGACGACTGGTGGGTGAAGTTCGTCGGCCAGTACTGGCCGATTCCGGCGATACTCTTGATCGCATCGGCGGTCGCACTCCCGCTGGTCTCGGATTACGTCCTGTCACGCCAGTCGGACCAGGATGCGGGCGCGTCGGGCCCCAGAGTCGTCCCAGAGACCTGACCGCGCAGTCCCTAGGCCTAGTAGCCTATCTCGGAACTCGGCCTGAGGTGCCGCATGGACTTGACCCTGCCGCACTTCTTGCACCTGTAGTTGCCCCTCCCTCGGGGGTTGTACCTTCTCGTGTCCACTACGAGCTCGTGCTCGGTCCGCATCATGCATCTCTCGCAGTATCTGTACTCGGCCAACGCGCGCTGACGCGGCGAAGCGCTTCATCATATATAAAGCACCGCCACCTCAAGACGACCGATGCTCGACCTTGCCCTCCTAGGTCTGGGGGTCGTCGTGGCTGGCATCCTTGTGATCTTCCTGGCGAGCGTCTTGGCATCACGCCCGAGGGAGGGCGAGGAAGGGAGGGAGGTCGAAGTGAGAGGTGGAGGCGTTATCATGATAGGGCCGATTCCGATAGTCTTCGGGAGCAATCCCAAGTGGGCCGTCGCAGCGATGGTGCTCGCGATGGTCTTGCTCGTCATGGGCCTCCTTCTGGCACGGCGGTTGTGATGACTTGAACCCTGCCCGGCTCTACCTGGTCGGACTCCTTCTTGTCGTCGTGGGGATTGTGATGGTGGCCCTTGGCGGCCTGGGCTCGGGTTCGACCTCGATTGGAGGGGCCGTATTCATCGGCCCATTCCCCGTAGTCTTCGGCAGCGGGCCCCAGTCTGGACTGGTAGCCCTCGCGGCCCTGATCATATGCGCGGTGATGGTCATCACCCTCTACCTCTCCGTGCTACTAGGGCGGAGGGTCCGAGGGCAGGTCGGGCAGGTCGGGCAGGCCGATCGTTCCCAAGTAAGACATAAATACTAAATCCGGATTCCATACCAGCCATGCAGAACGTAGTGCCGATAGTGCAGTTCACCGCTCCTGCAAAGGAGAAGCTCAAGGAAGCGATGAAGGAGCAGAGCGTTTCGAACGCCTATCTGAGAATCGACGTCTACGCGTCGGGAGGTTGCTCATGCAGCGGCGGCTTCAGGTACGGCATGGGCCTTGAGGACAAGGCGAGGCCAGAGGACATTGTGGAGGAGGTCGGCGATATCAAGGTCGTGACGGACAAGAACAACGTCGACATCCTCAGGGGCTGCAAGATTGACTACAGCGAGGACATCCAGAGGCGGGGATTCAAGATCATCAACCCGAACGTCCAGGCGGGCGGCTGCGGGTGCGGCGGGCACTAGAAGAGACCGCATCCTCCAGTTGGGCCCCGAGGACGGCCCTCGCAGAGACCCTCCGGCGCATCCTTGAGGAGGTCAGCGAGCCCCGGGCGAAGAGCCGACCAGCTTCTTCATGTCCAGTATCCGGTTGATCTCCCGGTCGCTGTACCCAAGCTCCTTCAGCGCATCTCGAATCGAGTAGTCGAGCGAGAGCTTCTTCCCGATGGCCGAGGCCCTGTCATAGCCCACCGCAGGCGAGATGACGGTTATCAGCGACGGGCTGGTCTCGGCGTAGGCCCTCATGCGGGCCCGGTTGGGAACGAGGTCGTCTATCACCAGCGATGAGACCTTGTTGAGAGCCTCCGAGAGGAGTTTGAGCTGTAGGTTGATGTTGTAACCAATTAGCGGCACGCCCATGCTCAGCTCAAACTCGCCGAGCATCCCGGCGACCTCGTTGGCGCGGTCGAGGCCCAGGACCTGAGAGCAGACCAGCAGGGCCGCTTCCAGGGTGACCGGGTTCGTCTTCCCCGGCATTATGCTGCTTCCGGCGACCTCTTCCTGGCTCGGCAGGTCAATCTCGCCGAGTCCCGTGAGCGGCCCGGAGAACATGAGCCTCAAGTCCTGACAGAGCCTGTAGAGGTCGAGGGCCGTGACCTTCAGGGCCGAGCTGAGCGCGACCATGTCCGAGAGGAGCCTCATCGCCCGGAACCTGTTGCCCGCCTCCGAGAACTTCAGTCCGGTGGTCCTGCTGAGCTCGGCGATGACCGCCCTCCCGAATTTGGGGTCCGTGTTGACCCCCGTCCCCACCGCCGTCCCGCCCAGAGGGAGCTCCCTGACGTATGTCAGAGCGTCGGTGACCAGCCGCCTGTCGTGGATGAACGCGTCCGCGTAGGCCCCAAATTCCTGGCCCATGGTGACTGGCATCGCGTCCCTCAGGTGGGTCCTGCCGGCCTTGTAGACCGAGGAAGTCCTCTCCGCCAAGTTCGAGAGGCTCCTGGACATCCTGCCGAGGCTGGGAATCATCTCGCCGTGGGCGAGGGAGACGGCTGCCACCCGAACCGCTGTGGGGACCACGTCGTTGGAAGATTGGCCCATGTTGACATGGTCGTTCGGATGAACCTTGTTCCCGGAGATCTCGGAGGCCCTCTCTGCGATCACCTCGTTCAGGTTCATGTTGATACCCGTGCCTGAGCCCGTCTGGAAGACGTCGACCGTTATCCTGTCGCTGTGCTTTCCGTCCATGACCTCCTTTGAGGCGGCCGCAATCGCCCGTGAGGTCTCTGCGTCGAGCTTCCCTAGCGAGTGGTTCACGCTGGCAGAGAGCTGCTTGATCAGGGCGACTGACCAGACTATCTCACGGGGGAACGTCGTGCCCGTGCTCATGAAGAGCCTCTTTGCGCCCTCCACATATTTCATGGGCGGGCAGACTTCCTAGGTCTTTCTTAAGGCTTGAGAGGACAGGTCATCGTCTCTGGCGGACGCCGATCTTCTCGATGAGGCGGCCCAGCTCGGAGTCGTCCACGGCGTCCACGCGCAGGTACTTCAGGATCTCGTCCTCGCTCATCTGCAGCCTCTTGGCTTCGTCTATGGTGTAGCGATAGGCCTCTATCTCCGTCGGCCTGTCCACATACTCGAATGTCTGATCGTAGAGGTCCCTCCCGTCGAGGAACTGCTTCACGTGCACCAGGACGTGAATCACGTCGAGGTAAAGACAGTTGATTCTCGCCGAAGCCAGGTACTTGGAGCCTATGCAGACCGATCCAGTGTTGTGGTCGAGCCAGATGCCCCAGTCAGAGTCGACCACCCCCAGCTTCAAATGGTGGATTATCTTCAACATGCTCCTCTGAGAACCGAAGAGCCTAAGAAGGGTCGGGGAATTCTCAACGCCGATGAATATCTGGGTGAACTTGTACTCTCCCAGACCGACGCTTCTCTTCGCCTTGAAGACCTTGAGGGGCAAGACAGGGCAAGAAGGCCCGTTCCCAATCAAAAGTCCGGAACTCAAGAACTCTTCACTCATTGCAGGCGAAATCCTAACTAGGTGCCCGACGAATGACCGTAGCGTCAATTAGCGGCGTACGGGGGATCTTCAACAGGGACCTGCTGCCGGCGGAGGTCGTTGCCTACGCCAAGAACTTCTCTTCCATCACCGCCTCCCCAGAGATTCTGGTGGGCAGGGACACACGCCCCACGGGCGAGCTGGTCGTCAGGCTGATCAAGGGCGCGCTGCTCGAGTCAGGGAAGGGGGTCGTCGACTACGGTGTCCTGTCCACGCCCGCCCTCTACCGGGAGAGCAGGCTTAGGGAAAGGGCCGCGCTCATGATAACGGCCTCCCACAACGAACCCGAGTGGAACGGCATCAAGTTCGTGCTGAACGGGCGCGGCGTGGTCCAGGACGAATTCGACCTGATTCTCAAGCCCCGCAGGAAGGTCTCCCCGGGCGACTGGGCGACGGCGGCCAGACCAGGGCCCCAGCCCTCCTACAACCGGGACCTGGTGGCGGCCGCGGGAGAGGGATCCTGCGACGGCGTGAAGGTCGCGGTCGACCTCAACGGGGGCGCGGCCGTCGCACACGCGCCGGCGATACTCAAAGCGCTGGGATGCGACCTGACAGTGATCGGGGGAACGCCGGGCATCTTCAGCAGGACCATCGACCCCACCAGCGACGGCCTGGAGCTTCTCACCAGGACCGTGAGGGAGAAGGGCTGTGACGTTGGGTTCGCCTTCGACTGCGACGGAGACAGGCTGGTCCTTGTCGACAGCGAAGGAAGCAAGAGGACGGGCGACTACATGCTCACACTCGCTGTGAGGGAGCTGCTCCCGGAGCTGCGGGACCGCGTGGTCGTAGTCTCCACCGACACCAGCCAGGCCATCGATGACGTCGTCTCGGAGATGGGCGGCAGGACGGTCAGGTCCAAGGTCGGAGAGGCGAACGTGATATCCAAGATGACGGAGGAGAAGGCAGAGATCGGAGGGGAAGGGAGCAGCGGGGGACTGATTGACGGCAGATTCAACCTCTGCAGGGACTCGATGCTCGCCGCTATCACGATAGTGAAGGCGATCAGGAGGAGAGGGGGCAGAGCCCTGGGCCAGGCTCCGTCCTACCACCAGGTTCGGCTGAAGGCCGCGCTGGAGAGGAAGAATGCCGGGGCAGCCATCAGGAGACTGCAGAAGGAGAACCCGGATGCGGATATGCTGGACGGCATCAAGATCAGCGTCTCGGACCGCTCCTGGGTGCTCATCAGGATGTCAGGAACGGAGGACGTCGTCAGGGTGTCGGCCGAATCCCGGTCTGAGGAGGAGGCCCAGCAGCTCGCAGACTCATACATGGACAGGCTCAGGAGGCTTTCCTAGGGTGAACGAGTACGAAATCATAGATCTCCTGACGAGGACGGCGGGAAGACTCCCCGCCGGCTACCTACCGATAGGGGACGACGTCGCCATCCTCCCCAGCTCCCCCGGCAAGCTCGTCCTCAAATCTGACATGCTGGTGGGAAGGACCGACGTGCCTCCCGGTATGACCTGGCGCCAGGCCGGCCGGAAGGCCGTGGCCATGTGTGTGAGCGACTTCGCATCGAAGGGAGTCTCACCACAGGCGCTGATGGTCTCCCTGGGGCTGCCTCGCAGCCTGACGGACCGTGACATCCGCGCCCTGGCTCGCGGCTTCCACGACGGGATGACGGAGTGGGGCCCCCGGCTGGTCGGCGGGGACACGAACGAGGCCGACGATGTGACGATAGACTGCATCATGGCCGGCTTCACAGACCGAATCGTTGAGAGGGGGGGTGCAAGTCCCGGCGAGCTCTTGGTCGTGACCGGCGAGTTTGGGACCACGTCCGCAGGTTTGAAGATCCTCCTCGAGAAGGCCCGGTCCGATCCCGGATTCAGGAAGCTAGCTCTGGAGAACGTCTACAGGCCCTCTCCCAGGCTGAAGGCCGGGCTTGCTCTGCGTGGCTTCCTCTCGTCCGCCATGGACTCGAGCGACGGACTGGCCATCTGCCTACACACCCTCGCCGAAGCGAGCAAGGTGGGCATGAAGATACACGAGCTGCCCCATGGGAAGCCTCTCGAGAGGTTCGCCGCGGCGAATCACTATCGGGTGGACGAGCTCGTGCTCTACGGCGGAGAGGAATACGAGATTGTCGGCACCGTGCCCCGAGGCAGAATCAAAGAGGCGCGGGCTGCCGCCGGGGCTGCGGGGTCTGAACTCATCGTCATAGGGGAGACGACGAGCGATCTGGGAGTCGCGACAGCGAAGGGCCGCCCCATAGAGAAGAGAGGCTGGATTCAGCTCGGCTAGCGCTAGGCAGACTTCACAAGCCTGACGTACTTCCTGAGGAGGGAGCTGACCTTCTCCTGGCTCTCTGCCTCTGCGAAGACCCTGACTATCGGCTCGGTCCCGCTGGGCCTGACCAGGACCCAGCTCTTCTCGTCGACCCATATCTTGAGCCCGTCAAGCTTCTCAACCCGCGGGCCGGCCTGCCTCTCGATCCTCTTCATCGTCTCCTTGACCTTCTCGGGAGCGACGGGAACCTTCGTCTTGGACTGGAAGAACTTGGGGAACGCGTTGGCGATGATCTTTGAGAAGGAGAGGCCGCGTGCCGCGAGGCACTCGAGCATGAGCGCGGTCGCCATACCCCCGTCCCTGACCGCGATGTGGGCCGGATAGATGCACCCGCCGTTCTCTTCGAATCCGAAGGTGGCCCCACGGTCGATGACCGTCCGGGAGATTTCGCCGCTGCCCACCCTGGTGCGAATCACCTTGGCCCTCCGCCTCGCCGCCACGGCCTCGACCACCTGCGAGGAGTTTATCGCGGTGACTATGGTGGAGTCCGGGGTCCTCTCGGCGAGGTAGTCAGCCAGCAGCGAACCCGACTGGTCCCCCCAGCAGACAGAACCGCTCTCGTCACAGAAGATGGCCCTGTCGCCGTCGCCGTCGTAGGCCACGCCGAGGTCCGCGCCGACGGCACGGACAGCGGCGCTGAGGTCGCCCAGGCTGTCGGGTGTGGGCTCGGGTCCCCTCCCAGGGAAGCGGCCGTCCAGGATAGAATGGATCGTTATGACCTTGCATCCGAGCATGTCGAGGAGATAGGGGGCCGCAAGGCACTGGGCGCCATTCCCCGGGTCCAGCACCACCGAGAACTTCCTCCCGGAGATCATTCGCCTGTTGACCTTGGACAGAATCCCGTTCAGGTAGTTCTGAATCACGGACGGCTCGGCCCTTGACGTCCCGACTTCCTTCCAGTCGGCTCTCTCCATCGAGCCGTCGCGGAAGACCTTCTCGATCCTCTGCTCGTCCAGCCTGTTGATTTCGACACCGTCTGGTCCGATGACCTTGAGACCGTTGTACTGAGCCGGATTGTGCGAGGCCGTGACCATCACGCCTCCCCTGTATCCGAGGGTCTTGACGGCGTGCTGGAGGGCCGGCGTGGGAACGAGACCCGCCTCGGCCACGTCTCTGCCGGAGCTCATCAGGCCGGAAGTCAGGGCGAGTGACACGGCCTCCCCTGAGAGCCGGCCGTCCCTGCCCACCAGGATCTCGCCCTCGGAGAAGTAGGTGCCTATGCATTCTGCCAGCTTGATTACGAACTCGAGGTCGGCGCTCACTCCCGGGATGAACCTCACTCCGTTGGTCCCGAACAGTCTTCCCTGGGGCGACGCCATGGTGTATCTTCCACCGGTTCGCATTAAAAAGCTTCAATGAAGGGACTCTCGCTGAACTCTGCCGTCTCCTCGCTGGTTCCGGGGCGGGGCCCGGCCTGCAAACCCTTAATTCAATCAGCTGGAGGCGTTCAACGAAGGGCCCGTAGCTCAGTACGGATAGAGCGCTAGCCTTCTAACCCCGGAAGGGGCAAGTCAGCTAGAAGTCGTGGGTTCAAATCCTGCCGGGCCCGCCATGGACGCCAGCCACGGGAAGCAGCGAGGATTCCAGACGGCGGAGACTGGCCGACGGGCATGCAGAAGATGGCGGAGGACCAGCGTCAGAGGTTCTTCCTCATCCTGCGGACGGCCTCCTTCAGCGTAGCGTCCTTCTTGGTGAACGCGAAGCGGACCTGGCTCCTGCCGCCCTCCCTGTTTGCGTAGAAGCTGGAGGCAGGGACCGCCGCCACCCCGACGTCACGCGCCAGGTGCCGCGCGAACGCCACGTCATCGAGCTTGCTAATGCCGCTGAAGTCGGCGAGGATGTAGTAGGCACCCTCCGGCCTGAAGAAGGAGAACCCGAGTTCCTCGAGCGACTCGAGCATGTACACCCTCTTACGGTCATAGGTGGCCACGAGGTCGCGATAGTAGGAGTCAGGCAGGGCGAAGGCGGCGACGGCGGCCCGCTGCAGGGGCGTCGGCGCGCAGACCGTCAGGTAGTCGCGCACGGTGCTCAGCCCCCAGGTCAGGTTCCTCTCTGCCACAGCGTACCCTATCCGCCAGCCCGTCACGCTGAACGTCTTTGAGAGGCTGGAGACGGTCACCGTCCTTTCGTGCATGCCGCCCAACGAGGCGAGGCTCACGTGGCGGTTCCCGTCATAGACTATGTGCTCGTATATCTCGTCGGTGACCGCTATGACGTCGTAGTCCTCGCAGAGGTCCGCCACGAGCCCCAGCTCCTTCCTCGAGAGGACCCTGCCGGTGGGGTTGTTGGGTGTGTTCAGCACTATCACCTTCGGCCTTTCGCTGAAGGCCTCCTTCAGATCCTCCTCCGAGAGACTGAAGTCAGGCTCGCGGAGCCTGAAGTGGACGGCCTTGGCCCCCGACAGGAGCGTGGCTGGGATGTAGCTTTCGTAGAACGGCTCCGGCACTATCACCCGGTCCCCCGGTCCGGTGAACGCGATCATGGCCGCCGTGACGGCCTCCGTGGAGCCGCACGTTATCGCAACCTCGTCATCGGCGTCGACATCGAACCCGTTGAACCTGCGGACCTTTGCGGCTATCGCTTCTCTGAGCTCCTGAGAACCCGTCGCCGTCTCGTACTGGTTGTGGTCCTCCTTGATCGCCGCAACGGCAGCCCGCTTGAGCTGGGCCGGAGCCGGGAAATCCGGAGCGCCCTGGGCAAGGTTCACCGCGCCCACCTCGGCCGCCAGGTGCGACATCTCCCGGATCGTGGATTCAGAGAAGAACCTCATCTTCCCCGAAAGGAACTTGGAGCGCGGCGCCTTCAAGAGACCGTGGTACGCACGGCCGCATATTTAACGTGAGATTCCGAATCTTCTACTTCTTAAGCACCGGCTTGGATGCGCTAGGGTGCGCTTGCAAACCGGGTTCGCAACAGGTGAAGGGACCGCAAGGTACAGGGGGAGAGCCGTCAAGAGCGGCCTGCAGCCCGGCCATTTCCGCTCCTTCCAGTCCCTGTCCATCTCTTCGCTCGGTGTCGGCACCCACCTGGGCGACGCGAACTCGCTGACGGACAAGCTGGTGGAAGAAGCGGTCCATGATTCCGTGGCCTCGGGAGCCGTCAATGTGATAGACACGGCGATAAACTACAGGATGCAGAAGGCCGAACGGTCGATAGGCAGGGCCCTTGAGCGCCTGGCAGGCGAGGGGACTGTGGGGAGGGATGAGCTCTTCATCGCCACCAAGAACGGTTACCTCACGTCCGACGGCGACCTGCCGAAGGACTTCTGGAGCTACGTCCAGGAGGAGTACGTCCGGCCGGGGAAGTTGAAGACCGACGAGATATCCGGCGAGGTCCACTCGATGGCCCCCCGGTTCCTCCTCGACCAGCTCCGGCGGAGCCAGAAGAACCTGGGGCTCGAATGCATCGACCTGGTCTACCTGCACAACGCGGCGGAGTCCTGGCTGCCGGAGATAGGATACAGGCGGTTTCTGGAGAGGGTCGCCGACGTCTTCGCCCTCTACGAGAAGGAACGGGCCGAGGGGAGGCTCAGATACTACGGTCTGGCGTCCTGGAACTCTTTCAGGGTACCCAGAGGGGACCCGCAGTACGCCAGCCTGGACGACCTCGTCGAGGTCGCCAAGAACGCCGCTGGAGACGAGCACGGCTTCAGGTTCATCCAGCTGCCCTTCAACCCGGCGATGAGCGAGGCCCTCTCAGCGAAGAACCAGAGGATAGCAGACGAGCCGCTCACGGCCTTCGAGGCGGCCCAGAAGCTCGGACTGGGAGTCTTCACGAGCGCCCCCCTGGGGGAGGGCAAACTCCTGGACCACACGAAGGTCCCTGAGCTCGATGGCTCGAAGGCTCTCTCCCTCCTCCAGTTCGCCCGCTCCGCCCACCCGGCTGTTGTGGCGCCCCTGGTGGGGCAGAAGGACCCTGCCCACGTCCGCGAGAACGTCAGGATTGGAAGGTTCGCTCCTCTGTCCGAAGGGGAGTTCGCCGAGAGGTATGGCTCCTTCCTGAAGAGCGATGGCTCCCGAAACTGACCGGGAGAGGGCGGCTCACCTTCGCCTCTTCAGCAGCGGCACCGGCGTCTCCGCGAGGTGGAGGTCCGCCTCGTAGGTAGTGCCTGCCCTGACGAAGCTCATCGTCACTCGCTCGCCTATGGCGAACCTGGAGAGAGCGGCCACGAGCCCCTTCATCTGTTCGACCTTGCTCTCGCCGATGCCCACGACGATGTCCCCCTCGCGCAACCCCGCCGTGTGCGCAGGGCTGTCCCTCATGACCTCCGCCAGGAGCACTCCAGACTCTACGGAGAGGCCGTAGCGCCTCGCCGTGGAGGGATTGACATCCATCCCGGAGATGCCGAGCCACGGCCTCACCACCCTGCCGTGCCTCGAGATTTGGTCTATGATCCTCTTGATCGTGTCGGACGGGATTGCGAAACCCACTCCCTGGGCGAAGGGTATCATCGCCGTGTTGAGGCCGATGACTCTCCCCTCGAGGTCCGCGAGCGGTCCGCCGCTGTTGCCGGGGTTGATGGCCGCGTCGGTCTGCACGAGGCCCTCGAGGACGAAGTCCGTGCCCGGTAGAGGGCGGCCCAGGGCGCTTATGACGCCCATGGACACCGTGGGGGCACCTGGCAGGCCCAGTGCGTTGCCTATGGCTAGGACGAACTGGCCCACCTTCAGGGACTCCGAGTCGCCCAGCGTGGCTGATGGGAGGTTATCCGCGTTCACCCTGATGAGTGCGACGTCCGTCGCCGGGTCCGACCCGATCACTTCTCCGACCAGCGACCTTCCGTCCTTCAGATGGACCTGGACCTTGGATGCGTCGTCGATGACGTGTTGGTTCGTGACTATAGTCCCCCGCGGGTCTATGATGACCCCTGAGCCCTGCCCCTCGATGGGCACGAGCCCGTACAGATGGTCCCGCGTGAGCTTCGTGCTGTCTATTCCCACGACGCTCTCGCTGAGCTTCTCGATGGCGTCCGTGACCTGGCTCTCCAGCGCTGTCAGTGGCATGCTCTCACCATGGGGGCCGCACAGGCGGTCCTGGCTCCGGAATGGACGGGCCGGGGGCGGGGCCTCTGGGTTCCATCGTCTCACTCACTCTCCGGGGCAGGCCCCGGGGTTGCCGAGAGTTCTTCGACCCTTCCTGCGCGAAGTATCTTCAGCTTGAGGGCCCCGCCGATCTTCTCCTCTGTCAGGAGCCTCGTGAGGTCGCGGACTCCCGTGACTGGGCTCTCGTCCAGCCCGAGCAGCACGTCCCCGAACGTCAGTCCGGCTGCCTTCGCTGCGCTCTCGGCCGCGACCGACAGCACCAGCAGGCCGCACTCCTGGCCGACCTCCGGGGTCCGGGCCACGTCTTCCGGGATCGGGACGGGGTGTGCGACTATTCCCAGGTAGGCACGCCGCAGCCCCCTGCCGGAAGCGAGTTTCTCGATGGTGGCCGAGATCCTCTGAATCGGAACGGCGATCCCCCTGGACGACATGTAGGCGACGTTCAGGGCGACCATCCTTCCAGAGGCGTCCACCAGGGGCCCTCCCGAATACCCGGGGTTCAGCCGCGCGTCGGTCACCACCGCGTCCTCGATACTTGCGCCCCACCAACCGCCGACGCTGCGCTTCACTCCGGTGACTATTCCGGAGGTGGCGCTCGCGCTGCCCGCGTATGGGTTCGCAAGGGCCAGGACGAACTGGCCCACCTTCAGGGACTCCGAGTCGCCCCTTGCGATGGGAGGAAGCTTGGCCTCGGTCTTCAGCAGGGCGAGGTCCGAACCCTCGTCTCGACCGAGAACTTTGGCCGTGAAGGTCTCTCCGCTGCTGGAGCCCACCTCCACCTCCTCGAGTCCGTGGACCAGGTGGTAGGCCGTGACGATGTGCCCCTGGTCGTCCCAGACGATTCCTGTCCCGCTCCTTCCGTCAGAGCTGACGCTGACGACTGAGGGACCTACGCTCTCAGCGACCTGTTGAATTGCGCTGGAGAGCGATTCCAGTATTCCGACTGAAGTTGTATTGCTCATGTGAGTCACTGGAGGAGATGAGAACAGGCGTGTACTTGTTGACTGGGATTTTCCGAACCCGGTCACATCAGTTGGGAATCAGAAGCGACGCGCCGACTGCGTAGTAGGCGACTCTCTGATTCGGAGCGGAGGGATAGACCTTCGAGATGTACCCCACGAGCTGATGGGAGGCCTTTATCGCGTCGGTGAAATCTTTCCCCTCCTTGATGCGGCCTTCAATCGTAAGCTCTCCGCTGGAGAAGATCGCGTCGATCTGGATGCTGCCGTCTTCGGTGATCCACTTCATGCTGGTGCCCTTCTCGTCCTCGGAGTATCCGAGCCATCTCAGCGGCCCGAACCAGCGACCCCTGAGATGGGAAACCGCCTCCCGGGGGTTCTCGACGCGGGGGAGCAGAGTCCTGAGGAGCGTGAGCCTTGGTTCAGAGGCCGAGAGCTGCCGCAGACTCGTGACCTCCCTTCCTCTCTCCGTGACCTGGTAGCCGTGCTCGGTCTTCTCGAGAATCCTCTGTTCCTCGAGCCTGTCCAGGATCCTCGACAGTGTCTCGGAGTGAGCCCCGAGCCTCCGCTTCAGTCCCTCGAAGGTGAACCCGAGCAGCGCTTCCTCTCCTATGAATCGAAGGACCTCCATGTCCCTGGGGCCGATGTCCAGGTCGTGCAGGGGATCCCGAGGTGCACCGCGCATCTGGTTCACGGAATAATCGGAGATGGTCGCATTTATATATGTAGTAGTCCCCTCACCCTAAGTAGGTAATCCTGACTTGAGCAGGTCCGTCGAAATTGACCAGGAAGTGCTGGATTCGTGCAAGGTCATTCACACATCATGGAACGAGCTGACCAAGGTCTGGACGCTTCCGGTGATTCACGCCCTGGGGCTCCATGAACCGGCGCGGTTCAACGAGCTGAAGCGCAGAATCGAAGGAATAAGCGCCACGAGCCTCGCCGAGAGGCTGAGCGAACTCGAGAAGCACGGCGTGGTCGCGCGAAGGGTCTTCCCCGAGAGCCCCCCGCGAGTCGAATACACTCTGACGGCCAAGGGCCTCGAGCTGAAGGAGATCCTGAAGGAGCTCGGCGAGTGGGCCATCAGGTGGTCGGGCCAGCCCAGCACACCCCGGTGACACACCAGAGGACCGCCTTGTCATGGTGGGCTGTGAGCCGGGTCTAGTCCGACTGCGGATGTCTCGGCCGAAACATTTGTAAGAGCAACCCCTCGTCGCCCTCTAGCGTCATGGGAAGCGCCGGCAACGGAGCGAAGGCAGGTCTGGTGGCGGGAATCGCCTACGGAGTGGTTCTTGGCATCGTCAGCTACTTCACCCTCATCTCAATCAAGAGCACGGTCATCGCGGACATCACCAAGAGCATGCCCTCCAACACCTCGTTCACACCCGACCAGATTTTCAGCATCGCCCTGCTCATCGCGCCTGTGGTCGTCGTGATCTTTGGGATCATAGGCGGGCTCGTTCTGGGCGCCATCTACGGGAAGCTTGTCGAGAGGATCCCGGGCGGGTCCCCCCTCATCAAGGGGATAATGTTCGGGGCAGTCCTCTGGCTTCTGGTCAGCGTTCTGCTGGGCCTGGGCAATATTGGCGAGTACGGGCTGGAGTACTACCTCGCCAACCTAGCCACTGGTCTGGTGGGAGCCCTGATCTTCGGGGTCCTGCTGGGATACTTCTATGGCAGGTTCATGAGGCCCAAGGAAACCTACACGATGACCTGAGACCGACGAAGGACTGCGCTGCTCCGACTAGCCGGGCTCGTGAGTGGATTCGGCAAGCAGTCTCGCCGTCACGGTCCGGTAGGACTGGATGAAGTTCGTGGCGAACCTGTCTGCGTACTTCTCCGTGCCTCTGTGCTCGCCGCCGAAGTAGCGCAGGTGATGGTAGAACTCGTGCAGTATCGTGAACGGGTCGTACAGATACTCTCGCCTTGCCGCCAGTATCTCCTTCCTGTTCGCAGAGTACACCGCCAGGACGCCCTTCGACCGCCCCTTGACCACCCCCACCCCTAGCTTCGGTCTCTCGACCCTGTAGTGCTCGCAGAGGAGGTCCAGCGCCCGCTCGGGGTTGGCGTCGAGGATGGTGGCGACGACCAGGGCCCTGAACTGCTCCTCGATCGCGTCCTCACCGGCCGTGGTCGATCATCCGCCGTCAGGCTTCGTCCATTGTGAACGTGAATCGCGCGCCCGCAAACTCGCCTGTGCCTGTCTTCTCCCAGGCCACCCTGTAGGACTTGGTCACCTGCTTTCCGATTATGCTGACCTGACCGGGCAGCTCCGCGAAGAGGCGTTCGACCTTGGCCGGGTCCTTCGTTGAAAGGAGACTCCGCCTCCTCTTCATGAGGTACTTCACAGCCACGTTCCGGTGCTCGTGCCCCTCCACTTCGATCTTCTCCTTGCCGGTGTCGATGGTAAAGGACCTCTTCGTCAACAGGCCGGATTGGAATGCTCTTCGATTAAATGGGTTTTGGTGCCTGGGACGACTTGAAGAGGAGACGGGGGGTGTGCGGACGGCCTAGGCGAGAAGCTTCTCCAAGCGGACGACTTCCAGGGGGAACTTCGATCTCAACCTGTTCTTCTTCAGGTTCTGTCTGCAGATCCGCCGCACATCAGCATCCTTCGTGACCATGAGGTCCCTGAGGAAGGGAAACCCCTCATCCGGCGTCGCCGCAACGACCACGCTCAAGGAGTAGGCGAGGCACTTTCGCAGAGACTCGAGACCCTCCGACTTTCTGTCCCTCGAAGCCATCAGCCTCTCCAGTATTCTCCTGTGCAAGGCGAGTGCAGCCCCAGCCACCTCGACGTTCCGCAAAAGTCTCGGCTCTGCGATTCCTGCGGCCGCGGCGCGCATCACGAACCAATCTCCAGTCTCGACCCAATCGCCCAGCTTCCCGACCGTCTCGGGCCTGTCCGTGATCAAGCCCTGCACCGACATCGCAACGGCTTCTCTCACCCTCCACCTGGAATCCGACGCCGTCGACTGGAGCCTCGTCATGGCCCTGGCGAAGTAGGAATCTGAGCACCCGCCAACCTGGCCGACCCCTCTTACGCCGCACATGGCGACGAACTCATCGGTGGCGTCGGTGAGTTGGACCGACAGGCGCCAGAACTTCGAAGGCCCAGCCTTGCAGACACTGCGCAGTTCTGAAGAGAAGTCTTCCAGCAGTTCTAGGTTTGCTCTCGGGCCCGGAAGGTTGCTGTTCGAGGAGAGATACCTCACCAGCGCCCCGGGTTCGTCCCCGCGCCAGTACTCTTCAAGGAGTGACGCTATTTTGGGGTGATAACCTTCCTTTGCCATTGGACCAAGCCACACCAGCGCCGGGGGTCACAGACCGACGGCAGCCCAGACGTCGTCATCGCTGTCCAGCTGGGTATACCCGCACCTTTCGCACTTCCTCCCGATCAGAGAGGTCTGCTTCGGGCCCGATCCCACCTTCCTTTCGTACTCGATCATCTGTCCGGCGCGGCAGCGCTCGCACATCAAGACAGGGCTCGCGAGACTGCATGGCATTTGAACGTTTAAGTTGTGGAGGATGGAGCTGGTCTCAAGGGCACGTGGAGAACGGTCGAGCTTGGGTATACCTGAGAAAATCAAGAAGATAGAGGACGACCTGCACAGGACGCAGGTCAACAAGAAGACCGAGCACCACATAGGCCTGCTCAGGGCCAAGATTGCAAAACTGAAGAGGGAGCAGGAGGAGCAACAGAGCAGGCACACCGGCAGCGCCCTGGGCTTCGATGTGAAGAAGTCCGGGGACGGTACGGTCGTGCTGATCGGACTGCCGAGCGTCGGCAAGTCCACGCTGCTCAACAGGATTACCAACGCGAAGTCGAAGGTGGCGCCCTACGCGTTCACGACGCTCGACGTCGTCCCGGGAGTCATGGACTACAAGGGCGCGAGGATTCAGGTTCTCGACCTTCCCGGGATAATCCAGGGTGCGTCCTCGGGCAGGGGGCTCGGGAAGCGGGTGCTCGCCGTGGCGAGGAACGCCGACCTGGTGCTCTTCATCGTGGACGTCTTCCAGCCCGAGGCCAGGATGCTTCTCGAGAAGGAGCTCAGGAGCACCGGCATCAGGGTCGACGCCCAGCCGCCCAACGTGATCATAGAGCCCTCGTCCACGGGTGGAATCTCCGTAATGAGCACCGTTAAACTGACGAAGATCAGCGAACAGCTCGTGAAGGAGATGCTGAGGATCTACGACTACAACAGCGCCAGGGTGATGATAAGGGAGGACATAAACGACGAACAGCTGATCGACGTCCTGCTCGGCAACAGGATCTACATCCCGTCTCTGACGGTCATGAACAAGGTCGATCTCGTCAACGCCGGGTTCACGAACGAACTCACTTCGAAGCTCGCCTATGACTTCGTCCCGGTCTCGGCGGAGGCCGGCGTCAACATCGAGGCGCTGAGGGAGGAAATCTACAAGAAGCTGGACTTCGTCAGGATCTACATGCGGAGGCGGACCGGCGAGACCGACTTCAAGGAACCCATGATAATAAGGAACGGGTCGAGCATCCTAGAGGTCTGCAACAAGGTCCACAGGGACATAAAGGACGAGTTCCGATACGCCCTGATCTGGGGGAAGAGCGTCAAGTTTGGAGGCCAGAGGGTCGGGATAAACCACAGGCTCATGGACGAGGACGTCCTCACCCTCGTCACCAAGTGACCGCATAGAGATTTAACCGATTCCCGGTGCTGGCTGCCATTGGCAAGTTCGTCGACCTCGGCCGTCGAGGTCATGAAGACCAGGAGGGTCATAGCTGTCGTCGGGGCCTCCAAGAACCCCGAGAAGGAGGCTCACACCGTTCCCCTTTATCTCAAAGAACATGGCTATCGCATAGTCCCGGTCAACCCCACGGCGGACCAGATATTCGGGGAGAAGGCCTTCCCTTCGCTGGCATCGCTGCCAGAGGGCCTTGCCAGGGAGGTGGAGGTGATAGAGGTCTTCAGGCCGAACGAGGACCTTCCGGATGTCGCGCGGCAGGTGGTCGACCTGTCAAGACGGTGGGCCAGGATCTACGTCTTCTGGTCGCAGACGGGGCTGGAGAACGACGAGGCGAAGACCATCCTGGCCGCCGGGGGAATCCCGTTCGTCATGGACGCGTGCATGCGGGTCGTCCACGCGACGGCGGCACGGAGCTGACCCGCCCGCTCACTTCAGGAGCTCGTAGAGTCTGAAGCGGGCTTCCTCGCCGGGGGTCAGCGTGTAACCGCATGTGACGCACGTCACCCTCTCTTCCTTCCGCCTGAGGGTGAACCTCCTGCAGCCTGGACAGCGCATCTGCGAGTCCTTCTTCTCGTACGCCATTGGCAATTGTTTATCATCGGGGTTCTTATCTTGTTGGGTGAGCCGCGTTGTGGGAGGTTTACATCGTGAGGTGCCGGACTGGCGAGTTCTACACGGGCTGCACGGTCGACCTTGACCGGAGGGTCGAACGTCACAACAGCGGCTCCGGCTCCAAGTTCACCAGGAGTCGGAGGCCGGTCGTCCTGGTCTACCATGAGATGTGCGCTGACAGGTCCAGCGCCCTGAAGAGGGAGAACCAGATCAAGAGGATGAGCCGCGCCGAGAAGGTCCGCCTCGCTCAGACCGCCACGGCGACCAGGGCATAGCTCGGGCTCTCCGGGCTGAAGGGGCTCTTCGTGAGGAGGGAGTCGTAGAGGCCGGAGAGGCTCCAGCCGGCGCGCTCCAAAATCGAGATGACCTCGTGCGGCGAGTACACCCTGATGTCGGTCGGGAACTCCCCTGCAAACTTCATGACGCCTCCGACCTTCAGGAAGAACTGCCAGGAACCCTTCTCCCGCGACCGGGTCACGTCGAACGAGTACCGGTCGAGAACCAGCAGCTTCTCGCTCTCCTCGAAGACGTTCTGGGCAGCGTGCCTGACTATGTAGTCCCTGTTCCTCAATCCGGAGATGACGAAGACCCCTCCGGCCTTCACCGCGGTCCTCATCTGCCTGAAGAAGGCTGCGTCCTCCTCCTCGGAGCCGTATCCGATGCTCGTGAAGACGTTTATGGCGCAATCGAAGGAGCCGCCTGCGAACGTGCCCAGGTCCGACATCGACCCTGTCTCGAAGGACGTCCTGCCTTCGACGCCGAACCTCCTCGCCTTGGACCTCGCAACCGAGATGAGATGGGGAGAGTAATCGATCCCCGCGACGGTGTGGCCTAGCTGGGCGAGCTGTATGCCCACCCTCCCTATGCCGCAGGGGACGTCGAGGATCCTGCATCCGCCCATTCCCCTTTCGTGCAGCAGGCTCGATATGGCAAGCGCGTCCTCTTCGCCGCGCTTCCACATCCCTTCCAGGACAAGCTCGTAGAGCTTCGCGTTCCTTACGAAGATGTTCTTGGCCCAGTTCACGCAGGCGCGAGCGTCGGGCTGGTAGAAAAACCTGGGCCATCGGCCCCGCTGGGCACCGTGTCTCCTGCGGGATGCGCCTGCCATCGAGGTTGAGTCTGCCGTTTGGGTCCGCGGGGCGAAGGACAGCATACAAATATCCCAGGTTCTTTCATCAAAGGCGGATGGCCGCAGACGCCGCGGAGCTAAAGAGGCTGACGAGTGAGCTCAGGTCCTCACCTGGGTTCAAGGTCCACAGTGAGATCAACAACAACAGGAGGAGCCTGAGGATACTGTCGAGGAACATGGACGAGCTGATTCAGTCCGTGGTGGTGCTGAAGAAGCAGGCCGTTGTGGGAAGCCCGGCGGGCGCGAACGAGAGCCCTTCCTTGGCGCTCGCGCTCGAGGAGACGGCGAGGAGGCTGGAGAGCTTCCTGTCCTCGGCCTACGACCTGATCGATTACACGAGAAGGTACTGCCGGAAGCTGTATGAGAAGACCGATTACTCCAGAGAGATCCAGTCGGAGATCGACAGGCGATTCATCTTCGAGGCTGATTACAAGCTGTCCCAGGGCCTCCGGTCCGTGTCGGCCCACGTTGACTCGTTGCAGTCCTCCCTGAACCCGATACAGAGCAACGAGGAGCGGGACCTCCCGTACAAGATACAGGTGAAGCAGCTGCTGACCTGGGACGAATGGAACGACAACCAAAGGAGGATGCTGGAGGCCATGCAGGACGACATCGACGTCAAGGAGTTCGCCCAGCGGTACTTCAGGAAGATTGAGGAGTTCTACTCCTGGCTCTGGAAGAGACAGAGCGAGATACACGCCAGGGAGCTCGCAGAGGCCGAGGAGATGAGAGTGCGGGCGAAGGAAGCCTACGACAGACTGTTCCCGCCGGGCGCCTAGAAGGGTACCCCTCGATCAGATTCTGGCAGGCGAGAGGGCCAGGCCGGTCAATCGCTCGCTGGGGCCTCGGAGCCCTGCCGCCACAAGCTCCGTCGTCATGGGTCGCAAAGTATTTGGTGGGCGCCGTGCGCTCCGTCACGCATGGAACCCGTGGCAGTGCAGCATGGCGTGCATCAGATTCCGGACATGGGATTCTCAAACGCCTACCTGGTAGAGACCGGCACCCAGAGTCTCACCCTGATTGACACCGGGACGCCTGGCAAGGACGGGAAGGTGCTGGCCTACCTGAAGAGCATTGGCAGAAGGCCCGGCGACGTCTCCTACATCGTCCTCACCCACCCCGATGCGGATCATTCCGGAAGCGCGGCGAAGCTGAAGAGCCTGACGGGGGCCAAGCTGGCCATCGGCGAGCTCGACGCCCCGAGGCTCTCGGGCGAGAAGAAGCTCAAGGAGGCCAGCGGCATCATGATAGGACTCCTCGGGGCCTTCATGCGAGTCGAGCGGGTCAGGCCCGACATCACGCTCAAGGACGGCGACACGGTCGGTCCCCTGCCAATCGTCTTCACCCCCGGGCACACCGACGGGAGCATCTCTGTCTACAAGCCCAACGACGCGATATTCGTGGGGGACCTGCTCAGGACTGACGGCTCAGGGAACCTGAAGCTCGCCTCCCCCAACATGAGCAGGGACATGGCCGAGGTGAGGCGTTCCGTGGAGAAGATATCGAAGCTCGAGTTCTCGATGCTGTTGCCGGGACACGGAAGGCCGGTGGAGGGCGACGCGTCGAAGAAGCTCAGGGAATTCGTTGCGAACGGCTTCAAGTGAGTGCCCGTCTCGGAGAGCGCTCTCCCAGACGGGCCAGTGCTGAAGTCAGGGCTCCCGTGCCCTCTGATTCATCTTCGTCAGATGGCCTTCCCGCAGGCGCCGCAGAATCTCGAATTCGGCTCGGCGGGCGAACCGCAGTACTTGCAGAAGCTCTTCTGCGGAACGGCACTCGTCCGGGCGTCTGCCTGGACCGATGGCTCCTGGAACACTTCCGTGGGCATCGCCCCAGGAGCCGAAGCCTCCGCCGTCAAGCGGACGGATGACGGTCCGTATGTGAGATAGGTGTAGGTGAAGACCACGGCGACCCATGCGTCAAGCGGCACGAACAGGATAGAGTCGATGACCCGCCCGAGCATCGGCGAAGCGAACGAGAGGAGCGTCTCGATGAGCAGGATCACTATGGCGGCGACCACGGCATAGACGAACAGGAGAAAGGTGCTCCACTTCTTGTCTCGGCCGAAGGCCTTGCTGGTCCCCATCCCTGCCAGTGCCCCCTTGTTCTCCAGCATTATGGCGGGGACGGTGTAGGCGTACCATGTCGCGATCACGATTCCGGGCACGATGAAGGCGACGAAGCCCAGGACGACCACCAGGCCCACTGCGATTCCGGCTAGGAGAAGCGTCCAGAACCGCTCATAGGCCCTTCTCAGCGAAGCAGACACGGAGAACTGGCCTCCTTCGAGCAGCGTCTGGACCATGGAGGGATAGGCTCCGGCGATTACCGCGGAGGCTGCGAAGGAGACGAGCGTCGTGACTATCCCAAGGGCGCTCAGGCTGGAGCGGCTCAGAACGTCCCCAAGGAGAGCGAGAACCAGGATTATGACCTGGGGAACCATGAGTGTGGGGTTCTGTGAGATCATGGCCGCGGACTTGGAGACCACGTCGCCCACCGCTATCGGCTTTCCGACCGAACCCATGATGAAGCCGATGTCGCTTGCGATATTTATCGTTCGCGGGAATCCACGGGAGTGGTCTCAGCGCCTGCCGCTGTGTCGGCGCTTTCTCGGCGGGTTCATGGCGACTATGTCGTAGAGTATGCGCCTGTAGTTTATGGTCAGCGATCTGGCAAAGAACGGACCCTCGATGACCATCTCACGCAGGTTGTGCTCTCCCTTCTCGTGGAGGCCGAACCCCTCAAACGAGAGGCAGTCCTCCAGGTAGGGCCTGAGCCTGAAGACGTAGAGGTCAGCGGTCACCTTCTCGGGTATTGGCCTGCTGCCCGACTGAAGAAGCAGGTCGTTGAGCGCCTCCCTCGCCGCCACGTAGTTCTTCCGCGCTTCGTCCAGAAACCCGATGAAGATTCCGTTGGCCGCCAGCCTCGAGGCGAATGAACCGTCAGCGTCTTCCGAGTACTCCCTGAGGAGATTGGCCTTGATGTTCAGCTCGTTTGACATGTCGTAGCCGTACAGGAACCGGCGGGCGACCCCCTCCATCTCCGACCGGTAGGCGTGGTTGAGCGAATCGCCGAAGGAGCCGCTCGCCAGGAGGAACCTGGCGGTGTCGTAGTCGTCCGCAATCAGGGCGCTGGAGATCATGTGCGCGAAGTCCGGGTCGTAGGGAATCTCGCTCATCAGGGTCCCCTTCCAGGTTATCCTGCGCGTGTGACGGTCTATGGCGCCTATCTCGATGAGCCAGTCCTCTGCGAAGGCCACCTCGCGGGGGTCGACGTCCGACATGAACTCCAGCTCCGAGAGCTTGAGGCCGTACTTCGACATCAGGAGCACGAGGTCGAACGGGGTCTCGGTCTCCAGGGACTTGCGGACCGGTATCGGGTTGATCTTCTTCGGTACCGGTGTGTCTGAGATTATCACGGCGCGGCCCGGCTTGAACCGGCCGATCCTGCCTATCATCTGCAGGAGCGAGTTGTTGTCTATCTTCTTGTACTGCAGGGACTTCTGCCCGAGCTTGTCCTTGCCGTCGATCACCTCGTTGAATATCAGCACGTTGTCCACGTAGATGTTCACGGAGGAGGCTATGACGTTGGTCGCGAATATCCTCAGGTTCCTCTCCCGTTCGGCCCTTTCCTGTATCCTGTTGATCTCCGAGCCTTCGAGGCCTCCGTGGATGAAGACCCCTCTGTAGCTGCCCGCGTAGTTCTCCACCAGGCGCCTGGTCGGGAGGAAGACCAGCCACGATTGGTTCGGAGGCTGCTGGTAGAGGTAGAGCGAGAGAATCCTGAACATCTCGTCGACATCCTTTGCGAGCTCGACCTCGGTCCTGACCGGGAACCTGCGGCCGCTCAGAAGGTGGAGCTTCGAAATTCCGAGGAACGAGAGGAACTCCTTCGGGTCAATGGTGGCGCTCATGACCCGGAAGAGGTTCCCCGCTCTCGCCTCCTCCTTCTTGGCGAGCGACATGCAGAGCTCCAGCTGGGAGGACATCTGGTGGCTCTCATCGAAGTAGATGGATGTGTCAAGGACCGAGTTCTCGGCCAGCATCCTCAGCAGGACGCCATCCGTGACTATCTTGATTCTGCCGCCGACGTTGATCTTGGTGTCCTTTGTGATCACCGCCAGCTCCCCCACCACCTCCGGATGGAGCGCCTGCAGAGAGTAGAACAGGGCGTTGCAGGCGGCCCTCGATGGTTCGCGGATTACGATTTGCCTGCCGCCCCTTGAGAGCTTGAACTCGTGAATCGGAGTCACGGTGCTCTTTCCCGTCCCGACGTCGCCTACGATTACGAAGTGGTCCGAGAAGTCTATGGAGTCGAGGATCTGGAAGATCGGCAGCGGCGGCCCCTCTTCCTTCGAGGGGGCTGGTCCGGAGGAGGGACCTGTGCCGGGTTCGGTGTTGGCCAAGAGAAGCTGCGGATCCTCCAGAACTGTTCCCGGGGAGGAGAGAGATAAACCAGCCTATGAAATTATCCACGCCAGGTCAGAGGTGCCAGGTCGCCCGCAGTAGGACTCGACGCGCCTCCCCGGCCTCGGGCCATCGACCCGCCGCGACGACTCTGGCGAGGCTACCGCCGGGACGGGGCCGCTCTCTCGGACATCGTTCTGACCTCCTGTGCGAGCCGCGCCCAGACAGAAGACATCCTAGGGGCCACCGTCGCCTCGATCAGGAAGAAGGTCTGTGACGATTGCGCGTGCGCGAATGCCTCGCGGAACCCGCTTCTCGTGTGCACCCGGGCTCCGTCCCCGCCCAGAGCCCTCGCTATCGCCACGTGGTCCCAGGGCTCCAAGTCGAAGTAGGGCTTCTTCCCGGCGATGGCCTCGAGGGTTGCGTAGCGGGAGTTCTTCAGCACGATGATGATGGGACTGATGCCCAGGGCCTTCGCCGTGGACAGCTCCATCCCGGTCATCTGGAAGGCTCCGTCCCCAACCAGGGCAACGACCTTCTTCTCGGGAACGGCGAGCTGGGCGGCCACGGCGGCCGGGACTCCAAACCCCATGCTGTTGTAGTATCCCGGGCCCAGGAAGTTCTCGGCCTTCAGATCAATCGCCGCGTAGAGGCAATCACCCACGTCAGAGACCACCATGGACCGGCTCGGGTCGAGGAGCGTGTTCAGCTCCTCTATGATGGCGGTGGAGGTCAGCGCCCCGACGCGCCATGAAGCCTGGGGCCGGGGAGGTTGCCCGGCGAAGCTGCGCGGCCTTGCCGCCCTGGACCGCAGGAGGTGTTCCACAAGGTCGGTCAGGACGACGTCTGTGTAGGTATGATACCCGACCACCACGGCCTCGGCGGAGGCAGAGACCACCCTGGACCGGTCCACCTTCGCAGTGTAGATCCCGGTGCTCACGTCGGTCAGAAACGCGCCCAGCATCAGGACGCAGTCAGAGTTTTCGACGGTCCTCATGGCCGCCTCGGAGCCGATGTGCCCCATGTAGATGCCGACGAAGTGAGGGTCGTCCTCAGGGAAGACCGCCTTGCCCTCGATGGACGTGACAACCGGCAGACCCAGCCTCTCCACCAGGGCGATCAGCTTCTTCCTCAGACCGAATCTCTGGATCTCCACGCCTGCGTAGACCACCGGATGGGAGCTACCGTTCAGGCGGGCGACGACCTCTCTCATCACCTCCCTCAGGGCTGCGGGGTCCCTCCGGCTTCGGGGGGCCCTCCTGGGCGATTGGCCCATCTCGGCGAAAGCGATGTCACGCGGCACCTCGATGTATCCGGGCCGCTTGGTCCTCATGGTCGTCTCGAAGACGTGGTCGATTGCCTCTCCCGCCGTGGCGGAGTCTGAGAGCGCAACGGCCGAGCCCGTGATCTCCCTGTACACGTTCAGCTGGGTCTCGAAGGTCCTGACCTTGTGGTGGAGCAGGGTGTCGATCTTCCTGCCCCGGATCTCCGGAGCGCCGCTCACCACTATCACGGGCGACTTCTCGGCGTAGGCCTCCGCTATCGGGTTGACCATGTTGAGGCCGCCGGCCCCGAAGGTGACCACGACGCCTCCGAGTCCTCGGATTCGCGCGTAGGCGTCGGCGGCGAACCCAGCCGCCGGCTCGTGGGTGTTCACGACCACGCGGAGCCCCGACTCGGCCAGCGACTGGTAGAGCGGCAGGGCAAAGTCTCCCGGAATCCCGAAGATGTCCCCCACGCCTCTAAGCTTGAACTGCTCAAACAGGTAATCGCCCACTCTCATGGTCGGGGCGGAAAGGCGGAGGCATGCTAAAAACAGATTCGGTGGGCGTCGGCTCACGGAAGGCGGTTGCTGCGGCGCTCTCTGAGGGTCGAGGAGCGCTCGTGGGCGATGCCAGAGAGGCGGGAGGACGCCGATGCCACCGTTTCCAAACCCGAGAGTCGACCGCTGCCCTTAAAGAGGACAGAGAGCTTCGCAGGGAACCGGGAAGTGCTGGCTTTGCCAGAGTTCGCCATCGAGACCGAGGAGCTCGTGAAGGTCTACAGGGAGGGCAGCATCAGGGCCGTCGATGGGCTGAACCTCCGCGTCAAGACCGGCGAGATCTACGCTCTCATAGGGGCCAACGGCTCGGGGAAGTCGACGGCCGTCAACATGATGACCGGGGCGCTGGCTCCCACCTCAGGGCGAATCAGCGTCCTTGGGATGGAGATGCCGCGGGACCGGCACACCGTCTCTGCGCACATCGGGATGGCGCCCCAGGAGTACTCGCTCTACTCTGACCTGACGGTGGAGCAGAACGTCAGGTTCTTCGCCAGGCTCTACGGGATGAAGATGGAGGACTTCGAGAAGCGGCTCTCTGAGGTCCTGGGCGTCCTGAGGCTCGAGGGGAGGCGCGCCGCCATCGTGGCGAACCTGTCCGGAGGGATGAAGCGCAGGGCCAGCATCGCCTGTGCCCTCATCCACAGCCCGAGCCTGGTCTTCTTCGACGAAGCGACGGTCGGAATCGACCCCGTCCTCCGCGCCTTCTTCTGGCAGTACTTCCGCTCGCTCTCTGCGGGCGGCCTGACCATACTTCTCACGTCCCACGTAATGGACGAGGCAGGCAAGGCCGACCGCATCGGACTGCTCAGGGCGGGAAAGCTCATCGAGGAGGGCGAACCGCAGAGCCTGCTGGCCAGGCACAACGCCGAATCGATTGAAGAGGTGTTCATCAAACTGAGCGAGAAGGAGCTGAGCGATGAGTAGGCGCCGGCCACGCGGGTTCTCCTTCAGGCGCTCCACTGCGGTCACCGCGCGCGTCCTGACGCAGATCAGCAGGGACAGGCGCACTCTTGGGATGATGATTGTGATGCCAGGCATAATCATGCTGATCTTCGGGTTCGCGCTCGGCGGTCAGGTCAGCAACGTCCCGGTACTGGTGGACAACCAGGACGCTGGCTACTCGATGGGGGTGGGGACCGGGAGCCTGAGCCTGCACGCCGGCAGCCTGGTCCTGAGCGCGCTCCAGGCCGACAGCAGCGTGAAGGTCACCGTGGGCAACTTCAGCGCAGGCAGGTCCGGAGTAGACTCGGGCGAATACTCCGCTTCGATCCTCATACCGTCGAACTTCTCCCAGGAGTTGCTCCTGAAGTCCAGGGAGAACAACGCGACGGTCGCCCTGCAGGTCTACCTGGACGGCACCAGTCCATCGATGGACGCGGCGGTGGTGAGCGCGCTGCAGTCGTCCGTGCAGACTGTGTCCGGGATGACGGGGCTGGACTTGGTCCAGCAGTACGCCTTCGGGGGAGTGAAGTTCAGCGGGCTTGAGGTCAGCCTCTCCGCGGTCATCGCCTTCGTTCTGACGTTCCTCGTGCTGCTCATCTCCCTCCTCACCCTGGCGAGGGAGACGACGTCCGGCACCCTTCCGAGGCTCTACACGACCCCGCTCACCGCCCTGGAGCGGCTGCTGGGATACACGGTTGCCCTCCTCTTCCTCGCCATCATGATGGTGGCCGTCATACTCGTGGTGGGCGTCGGGATATTCGGCGTGGTGGTGAGAGGGAGCCTGGCGCTGCTGTTCGCGGCGGCGGTGCTCTACGCCTTCGCCCACGTCCTGCTTGCGGTCTTCCTCTCGAACTTCGCGAAGAACGAGCTGCAGGCGGTTCAGATGGCGCCGCTGATAGCGCTCCCGAGCATGGCGCTCGGAGGCATGCTCGTCCCGGTGACCAGCCTGCCAACCTGGATCCAGCCGGTGGCCAAGTTCATTCCGCTGTACTACGGGAACAAGCTCTTCCAGGGAATAATGCTGAAGGGATACGGAGTTGGCGAACTGACAACGGAGTTCCTGGTCGTGGGGGCCATGGCGGTCCTGTTCTTCGTCCTTGCGCTCTCGACCGTGAAGGACCGGATTGACGAGTGATTGCCGGGCGCCGGGCTTCCGTTGCGCACCGGCCCTCTGTGAACCGGTGAATCGAGTTCCTTAAAGGGGACCGGAACGGCGAATCCGGCGCTGTCTTTGAAGGTACTGATTGCCTACGCTACCAAGTACGACTCAACCAAAGGCATCGCCACCTTCATCGCCGACAGACTGCGGCAGTCTGGTGTGGATGCAGACGTCCAGGAGGTCGGCTCGGTGACCAACGCCGACGATTATGACGCCTTCGTGGTCGGGAGCGCCGTCTACATGTTCCACTGGCTGGACCAGGCCAAGGAGTTTGTCGCGCGGTACCGCGGCGTCCTGGCCAGCCACCCTGTTTGGCTCTTCAGCAGCGGCCCCCTGGGCGCGGAGACGAGGAACGTCAAGGGGCGCGACCTGCGCGACGTATCGGGGCCGCAGGAGCTCGGCGCGCTGAGGGAGGCCGTCAACCCCCGCAGCCACCGCGTCTTCTTCGGCGCGCTGGACAACAGACGACTGGGGTTCGGTCACAGGGTGATACGCAAGATGCCGGCCGCCCGCGAGTCCCTTCCCGAAGGCGACTTCCGCGACTGGAAGGAGATTGGAGACTGGGCCGTCGGCATCGCCCAGGAGCTGAAATCTGCGCTCGCATCGCCGCGCGCTCCGTCGTGAAGGAAGTTCCCACCACTCAGAGCGCCCCGAAGCAGGGCGCGTCGCCAGATTGTCCGTTGACGTGTCGGCGGCTCGGCCTTGGCCTAGACAAGGCCTCTTGAGGTGACCCACAGCCGTATGGTTCCGATGTTCGTTTCCTGCCTGTTCACGACGTAGCCATAACCCCTGACGATTGCAATCAGGAAATCACGGGCGCACTCCGTCGACTCGATTCTCCTGCCCGCACCAACGACATTGATCTCGAAGCTTCCCTTCGTCTGTTCCTTGATGGAGAGCTGCTTTATCGGGAGCAGCCCTCGGAAGTCCTTCTCGACCTTCGACAGGTCGGGGAGGTCGGGGGCGAAGATCTTCAGGACGCTCGCCATCCTGCTGCCGAGGTCGCTGAACCTCTTCAGGGTCCTCTCCCTGCCCGCCGCGTACATCTCGGCGGTCACTTCGTCAACGAAGTCCGCCGGTAGTGTTATGATGTCGAACTGTTTCAGGAGGCTCATCGACCTCCAGATGGCATACAGATCCGAAGGGTTTCCACCCTCGGAGGCGACCTTCGACATGACCGAGAGCGACTCGTTGGCGAAGGCGAAGAGCGTCTTGTTCTGCCTCTCTGCCTCCGCTGCGAACGCCTCGAAAACGTTCTGGTCAACAGAGATGTTCGTCCGGGCCATAGCGTTCGATTGAGGTTTCGTCGTATGGGCTATTTATCCACGTTTGCACGCGAACGCGAGCACCCGCCGGGGCGGCCCGTCCTCCCTGGAGGCACCGGCGACTCACTGGTGCCCTGGGAAGAGAGGCTGCAATGGCCCTAGGCAACCTTGCCCGATACCTCGCCTAAGCGCACAGTGCGTCATTCGAGGCTGAGGTAGAGGAAGACGGCATAGGCGCACACGGTGAAGATGTCGGCCGAGGGGCTTGAGAGTCCGGGTTCGAGCGAGACCGTTCCGTAGTACCCGATGAACAGGGGATACGATAGGAGTGTCTGCACGAGCAATGCGACCAGGACCACCACGAGTCCCAGGGAGAAGCTTGCCCGTGTCTGTGAGTACATCCTGACGTAGATCACGACGAGCGAGATCAGAAGCGCGACCTCCACCGTCGTCAGAATGATGTGGAACTCCAGCAGCGGGTCTGTCTGGAAATGTGGGAAGTACCCGAAGCGGCCGGGCGGCGGCCCGTACTCCTGCGAACTGGTGGTGACGTATGAGATTGCCTCCCCGATAACAACGCCGATGATGATCACGAGGGGAACCCAGAGCTTCTGCAGGTACGAGGGCCTGGATGCCTTCGTGGATGCCTCGCTGGGTGGCTTGGTGGTCATTTCCCCGCCCTCTCTTTCGGCCTCGGCCTCCTCTTATTGATGGTCTCCAGCTGGCCCCAGTGCGATTCCATCGTCTCAGATACGAAATACACCCTCCCGTACTTCTCGCCCTCCGCCACCACGAGGTTGTTGCTCTCCAGGACCCGTAGATGGTGCCTGATTGTGGTGTAGTCGAGCCCAAGGTCCTGGGCGAGCCGCTGCGCGTTCCTCGGCTCGTCTCTTATGCCGGAGAGCACCAGCGACCGGGTGCGCCCCCCAGCGCTACCTGCGAAGAGCCACCAGAGGAGCCGCTCGAAGGAGTCCAAGATGTTGTGACCGATGGTCGCGCTTCCGGTTGCTCCATCAACCTTGCCAGGCACTGTTATCATGGTTGTCCGATTCCTGGTCCCCTAGGGCGGGGGCCTTGTTCCGAGGGTCAGGCTCACCGTCATAAGGTGACCCGATCTGATGATCCCGAGCTGGATGGTCTGGCCTGCTGAAGTGTTCTGCTCCAGGTACGTGGCCAGGGCGTCCTGGTTCACGATGCGCGCGCCGTTGATCGAGACTATGATGTCTCCGCCGACCAGGTACTGCGATCCGTCGACGGTCACGGTCTTCGTCCCAGCCACCAGCCCTGCCTTGCTGGCCGGGCCTCCGGAGATGACGCTCTCAAGGAGAACGCCGTAGGTGACATTGGTGCCGGAGGCCTGGGCGAGCTGGTAGTTCATGTCTGCGCCGGTTATCCCCAGGTACGGGTGCGCGCCGTAGGTGCCCGAGCTGATCAGGGACGGGAGCTCCCTCAGTATCGTGCTTGAGGGTATGGCGAACCCCAGCCCCTGGGACCCGTTGACCACGGCCGTCGTGATGCCTATCACGTCTCCGTTCTTGTCCAGGAGCGGTCCTCCGGAGTTCCCGGGGTTTATCGGGGCGCTGAACTGTATCACTCCCGAGATTGAGAAGTCGTTCGTCGTCGCCTCCTGGATTGTTCTCCCAAGCTGGCTGACTATGCCGAAGGTCATGGAGCTGGCGAGGCCATAGGGGTTCCCGATGACCACCACGGGCTGGCCGACCACCACCCCGGCCGACGAGATCACTTGAAGGGGCGTGAACTCGCTTGTGGGAGCCGACGGCGCGCTGACGACGGCGAGGTCGCTGTACGCGTCGGTGCCGACGACGGTGAGAGGATAGGCGTCGCCGTCGGAGAAGGTGACCGTCATGTTGGTGAACCCGTTCACGACGTGGTAGTTCGTCACGATGTAGAGCGACCCCGAGTAGGAGATTACGAAGCCCGACCCGAGAACCGTCTCCACCGAGGAGGTGGAGCCGAACAGGGTGCTCGTCGTCACGAGTGCGCTCCCTTGGATTATCACGACGCTCCGGTTGTCTGCTGAGTAGATGGCTTCAGGGTTGATGCCGGAGATGGACGAGTTCCCCGCCACGGTGCCCAGGGCGGCAACCTGCGACTGCAGCGCGCTGTTGGTGCTTTCGAGGCTGGATATGGTGCTCTGGAGAGAGCTAATGCTCGAGCCGCTTGGGCTCGCCGTAGGTCCGACCGCGCTGAGGTAGACCAGCCCTGAACCCAAGACGAGAACCAGAATCACGATCCCCGCGATCAGCGTCCTGTGGCTGCGGGGCTCTTTCTCTGTGATCATTTGCAGGACTGTTTCACCCCGGTTTCTTATTTAGCGATTTCCGGAATCCTTCCCAAATTGTTAGAGAATTCCTCCCTCATATGGTGCAGGATTGGCATGCCGATTCTGGTCTCCGCAGACCATTCCTCTGCGCGCAGGGTCCCACGGAGCGAGCGAAGGACCACCGGCATCCCCGCGGGGTCAGCTGCCGGGCAGGCTGCCGCCGAGTCGCCCTGGGCCGTCAGAGGCGTTCCTTTTCCCGAGAAGGCACCCCGTCTGGGTTCTGCCCAGAGGGAGTCGACATCAGATTCTCTTGTTCCGCTTGCCGGCGTCCCTCGATTACCTTCGCGAGCCTGTTGAACTGCCGGTCCATGTCGATGGCCGATTTCTGCGTCCACTCTGAGTTGTGCATCGCGTCCTGCGTCGCCACCATCCTTACGCCCGGTTCCACGGTGCTGAACTCAATCAAGGCAGTGACGTCATAGGGCGGAACGTCTGGGATGTAATCAATGGAGGTCCTGTAGACCAGGCGCTTCTGCGGAACGACTTCCAAGAAGGTGATCCGGCCGATTCTCGTGATTGGACGGCCCGCGGCGTTCAGCGCTTCGACCTGGGACAGGTCCGTGGCCGTAGTTGCGTACTCGAAGTCGCCGCCCGGCCGGAGGTCGAGCCTTCGGACCCTGGTGAAGAACTCCTCGGGGCCCCACCACGACTCGAGCCCTTCCTTGGTGGTCCAGAGGTCCCAGACCTCCTCGATGGATCCGCGGTAGGTCCACATGAGCGTTATCTTCGGCTTCGGTTCGCTCTTGCGTTCGGCCGGGGTGTTCTTGCTCGCCATCTCGCTCAGTTCGGGGTCGCCCGCCTGCTGATAAGTGTGGCTCTCGGTCGTGGCCTCCAGCTCCTCGAGGATGGCAGGGTGCGCTTCCGCGCTTCACCATGGACGACGGTCCCGCGTCCGTGGTCGAACAGGAGGCTCGATCACCGCTATCCGGCGTTGGCGAAGATTCTGTCCACCAGGGACTTCTTGTATCCGTGCTCGAGCAGCCCCTCCTCCATCAGCCTCCGATAGGGCTCGGAGGGCGCATGAGCGGGGCTCGCTGTCTTCCAGATGAAGGTCTTCGCATGGGAGATCTCGTTGCCGTCCTCCAGTTCGACGTGAATCGTCACCGGCGGGACGCCCTCATGTCTCTCCAGGGTCAGGAACTGGTCTTCCGTGAGAAGGTAGACCACGCCGTAGACGATGTCCTCGAACCTGTCTGTCTGCTGCAGGTTGGCGGCGTATCCCTGCCACTTCGCTGAGTGGATGTCGAACGTGAGCTTGTAGTTCCTCGCCAGGGCTCTCTTGGAAAGGTGCCACTCGCCAACTCGACCGTTCATCTGGTCGACGTCCAGGTTGGAACCATAGGCGAAGTACCAAACTTTGTTCGAGAGTGACAATCCAGGTCGGTGCGGTGTCTCTTCTCTCGGATTTTAAGATATGGTCCCCGGCCCGGGCTTGGCGGGTTGAAGGGCTTCCTTGGCGCGGCGGCTAGGCCCGCTCGAGCCGCGAGCACGCTCCATCTCGGCGTGCCTCTGCTGCCGGGCCCTCAGGTGTGCGCGGACACTGTCTTGATCCCGTCAGATACCTGTCGATTATCGCCCTCGCCGAGTCGCTGAGCTGGAGATCGAGCCCGCTTCTCCAGTACTCGACGTACCTCACTTCGTGGTTGTCAGGTCTCGGGACCCCCTCCGCCTCGATTAGGAAGACCTTGTGCAGGCTCCTGACCCTCCTGCCATCCTTGGGGTCGTCGTAGGAAAACAGGTAGCTGGACGTTCTGGCCGTGAGCCCGGTCTCCTCCTTCAGCTCACGGATGGCGGCGTCCCTTCTGCTCTCACCCTTTCGTGCGCCTCCGCCGGGCAGCATGAACCTCATCCGCCTTCCCGCTACGACCAGGATCCCTCCCGGGGTGTCAACTATGGCCGTCCCTCTTCTTCTGACGACCCTCCGCTTCAGCCGCTGGGTCGTCCCGCAGTAGGTGCACTTCACGACCCGGGACGCGCCGGCGAGCTGCTCTGCGCTGAAGGGATGACCGCATCCCTTGCATTTCACCGGCTTGGGAGCAATCATTCCCAGCGCACCGTTAGCGACCTCCCTTGAATCAGATTTAATCGTTCGGTTCCAAGTCACCAGGGAAGCACCGCTGGTCGCCCCTGCACTCGATCCCAAGAGCCCTGAGATGTCGTTGAACTCCGGCGTCCTGCGATGTCTGAGTCGGACCGGGCCGCGAGGGTTCAGACCCGGGACGCCTAGGGGCCACCGCCACGGTTTTATCCCGCGCGGCGGTCTGACTTCGCGTGCCTGGTTCAAGCGGCTGCAGGCTCGGGGTCTCCTACGGTAGGGAGTCGGAGCTGTACTCGTTTCCCTATCCTCATCCGATGAACAGGTCGAGGACCGAGCTGTTCGCCGACTGGCTGGGCTCGGCCAATGGGGTCGAGATTGTCAGTCCCGTCCCCGCGTCAGAGCAGGACCTGCTCCTCTTTCACACCGCCGAGTACGTCAGCTTCGTCAGGAAGTCGTCCGAGCTGGGCGAGGGCCACCTGGACTACTCTGACACTCCGTCCTTCAGGGGCGTATACGAGGCTTCCCTCTTCACCGTCGGGAACACCCTGAACGGGCTGAGGCTCGTCCTGGAGGGCAGGCTCGACCACTTCTTCAACCCGGTCGGGGGGTTGCACCACGCTCGGGAGGGAGCGGCCGCAGGCTTCTGTGTCTTCAATGACGCGGCCGTAGCCATAGGCAGGGCGCTCTCGGTCACCGGGCTGGGGAGGGTCGCCTACGTCGACATAGACGCCCACCATGGGGACGGCGTCTTCTACGGGTTCGAGCCGGATCCGCGGGTGATCATCGGGGACATCCACGAAGACGGCCGCTTTCTCTATCCGGGAACGGGGGGCGTCGACGAGACTGGCAAGGGGGATGCCGTCGGCACGAAGCTCAACATCCCTCTTCGGCCGGGAGCCGGGGACGAAGAGTTCACGAGGGCGTTCGACAGAATCGACGAGTTCGTCAGGGGCTTCAGGCCGGGGCTCATCCTCCTCCAGTGCGGGGCCGACGGGCTCAGCGGAGACCCGATCGCAAACTTGGAGTACTCGTCGGCCGCCCACGCCTACGCATCGAGGAAGATGCACGCTCTGGCCCATGAGATCTGCGGGGGCAGGATCGTGGCGATGGGCGGGGGCGGCTACGACCCCGTCAACGTCCGGGCTGCCTGGTCTGCCGTGGTGGAGGAGCTCTCAGGGGCTCAGGGCGTCTGACGGCAGAGCATCGCTGCCCTTCCCGTGGCGCAGATTAATTACCCCTGACAGAGGACTGCGCCATCTTGCTCGAGATAGGGAGGCTCCCGGCCGACAGATGGGAAGACTACAGGGACCTACGGCTGGAGGCTCTAGGGAGCGAGCCGCGCGCCTTCGGCAGCTCGCCGGAGGACGAGACGTCGCTCACGGAGGGCGAGTGGAAGAGAAGAATCGGGAGCACGCTGTTCGCGCTCCAGGCCGGCAAACCCATCGGGATGATAGTCATCCTCTTCAACGATCGGCCCAAGACCAGACACGTGGCCAACGTCTTCGGCTTCTATGTCAGCCGTGGCCACCGCGGCAAGGGAATCGGGACGAAGCTGCTCGACGGAGCCCTGCGGCTGGCCCGGGAGGACGGACGGATAGTCAAGGTCTCGCTGACCGTCAACCCCGAGCAGCGGGCCGCCGTCGAGCTGTACAAGAGAGCAGGTTTCGTCGTCGTCGGCAGGATGAGGGATGAGCTGAAGGTCGGCCGCAGGTTCTTCGACGAGCTGATGATGGAGAAGCTGTTCTGACCGCCGGTGCCTCCCCATCGGGAACCTGTCACTGGGAACCTGTGGTATCGGGTTGTTCGGTAAGGTTCGACTTCCGGCCCCTGCGGACCAACAGCGCGGCGCCCACAACGGCTACGGCAGCGACAACCCCCATGATGGCCAGGAACGAGTAGCTCACCAGGACCTTCACGGAGGTCGAAGCCTGCGTCGAGGCGTCTCCCGTGATCGTGGTCGTCGTCCCCAGGTATGACAGCTTGCCCTGGAACGTCCCCACGGGGATCAGGCCGAGCTGGGCGACGCCGTTCGGAGCTGTCGTCCTCTGCAGCGTGGTGCCGTTGACAAGGGTCACGCTGAGACTGGCGCCAGAAATCGGGAAGTTCAGGTAGTCGGTCGCCGTCACCTCCCCCGCGTAGACCCTGAGGGGGATGCTCTCCAGGGCTGGGCCGCTGACGGTGTAGACGGCCGGGCTAGTTGGCGTCACGTCGGCATTCTCCCAGACCGCCCTGTGTATCTGGAAGCTCGTCCCGCCGTCGAGCCATACCTGGGAACTGTTGACGTCAACCAGGGCCCGGTCGTTGACCTGAATCTGGACCGAGGCCGGCTGAACTGTGGCCGTTCCGGAGCCGTCCTGGAAGGCGAGCGACACGAGGTACTGTGTTACGGAGTTGAAGGTCAGCTGATGAGATGAGCCGAAGGCCAGCGGTGGAGTGGTGAAGCTGCCCGACTGGGCTCGGGTCACGTTGGTCACGCTGCCGTCAAGAGCGAATGAAACCAGGTTCTGCCTCGCGTTTCCGTTGGTAAGGCCCCAGGTGTAATCGGTGGACGCTGTCAACGAGGAGCCGGCGTCGTAGTATGAGTCTCCCGTGGGCGAGGCCGCCGAAAGGGTGACGCCGCTGCCTCCAGAGATCCCCAGGTGGTACTGCGTGACGGACTGCACGCCTATGCTGTGCGGGACCGTCATCACGACCTGGACCTGGAACGTCCCGTTCCCTGCCCTCTTCAGCGAGACGGGTGCACTCTGGTCGACCGCATAGCCGACCGCGTCGGTCCTCGACTGCTCCGATGTGGGGTTCCAAGTGTAGTTGTAGACCACGAGCACGGACGTTCCGCTGTCATACCAGCCGATGTCGCCCGAAATCTGCGGAGCGGTGATGGAATAGACTGACCCCGAGGGCGTGCTGAGCTGGTACTGGAGGGTGATGGACGCCGAGACTGCCTGAGGAGAGGATATGGAGGCCAGGCTGAGGGCGACAGTCTGGCCTGCGGTGACCACGTTCACGGTCTTCCCGTTCACCGTATAGGACTCCAGCCTCTCGCCCGTCCCGGACGAGCGGTTCCAGACCCCGCTGAGGACCAAGCTGACCGGAGTCCCCTGGTCATACCAGCCGCTGTCGCCGCTGATGGTGGGCGTGGTAATCGAAGAGAGCGCCTTGGCGGCCGCCGCATCGAGGCTCACCTGGTACTGGTTGACCGAGCCCATGGAGACCGTATGAGCTGCGTCCATCAGGACGGAGACCACGACCGTGCCCGCAGTGGGCTGGACGGCGGTCGGAGAGGCGCCGTCAATGGAGTAGGAGGTGACCCTTAGTCCTGAGCCGGACGCCCTGCCGAACACCCCGGGAACTGAGAGCGTCGCTGACGAGCCTGCGTTGTACCACTGTGAGGTCAGCCCGGCTCCCGTGATGGTGAGCAGGAACTGGTGGTTGTAGGTGATGGTCAGGGCATCGGGACCGTCGACCGTCCCGGTCCCAGTGGCCGCCGACCACCGCTCCGTCTGGCTGCTGCTCAGCTGGGCCGGTGCCGAGTAGGTCGAGCCTGCGTCGGCCCAGAAGGACTGCGAGCTGGTCGAGAGCTGAATTGAGGATGCGCTCCCGAGGGCCGTGTAGGAGAGCGAGGGCGCCGATGGGCTCCCGCCGCCGACAATGGAGAAGGCTGCGGATACTTGGTACTGATTGTAGTAGGTGGCCGAGAAGGTCGACGGCCCTCCCAGAACCCCGCTCGTCCCTGCCGGGGTGAACCACCTCTCGTCGGTCGAGGAGGACTGAAGCGGGTTGGACAAGGAGTATGGGGAGCCTGCATCGAGCCAGACCGACGTGCCTGACCCATACTGCGCGGTCGAGGCCGTGCCCCAAGAAGTGCCCGTAAGGGAGACCGGTTCGGGGGACCCCCCGCCGCTGATCAGGTAGTCAAGGCCCAGGGCGTACTGGTGATAGTACGGGATGGAGGACGGGACCTGTAGGGGGGAGGATATGGTCCAGCTACTGGTCTGGGTCGACCATCGCTCCGTGGGAGCGGCGGCGATGGCCTGGGTTGCTGACGCCAGCGAACCTCGAACCAGCCACATGTACGACGATGGTGATTGCGAAAGCGTGATCGACTGAGGCGACAGCGTGTTCGTGCTCGACGGGGTCGGGGGAGCAGTGAGGTACGAGAACACCGGAGCAGAAGGAGCGGCACCACCAAAGAGCGAGTACGACGTGGTCTGCTCGAGCAGGTCGTAGTAGTAGAGCGTGAGCGCGCCCGCAGCCGGAACGGTGGCCGAAGTCGCCTGCGAGTCGAGGACCCATTTCTCTGAAGATGAAGACCCCGTGCTCGCCGATGATATGACGACGTTCGTTCCCGAGTCAACATTCAAAGTGACTGTTCCCCCGCTGTCCTGTGCTGTCGTCAGGACGCCGTTCGAGGAGTACGTCAGCGTGAACGTGTTCGACGAGGAGATGGGCGATGACTGGCCGGCCGGAAGCAGGGTGATTGTGGTCTGGAGAGACGCCAGTGCCCCTGTTACGAACTCGTAGGCGTCGGCGTATGCCGTCAGCCCGTTGGTGCTGAAGGACTGAAGCTGGGTTGGATCTGTGAATTGGAGAAGCGGGCTGGTGGTATCGAAGTTGACCGGTCCGTTCGGAGGCACCCACTCGTCGGCCAGAATGTACGCCGATGAAAGCGCCGTCGTGGACTCGGAGTAGATGACCTGGGCCTCGTTCGAGAAACTGGCCGAAGCGTGCCACCATTCCGTCATCGGTCCCGTAAAGAACCCGTTGCTGGCGCCCCCAACGAAGCTGCTCACTCCCTCTGCGGAGTAGCTCTCGGTGGCGCTGGCGCCGGTGTTCCAGTCATGCACGTACATCACCACGTTTCCGCTGGAGAACGAGAGCCTCAGAAGGACTTCGTCATTTGGATTCACGGTTCCCGACAGGCTGGTGAGTCCTCCGGCTCCATTGGTCGGGAAGATCGAGTTGCCTGAAGGGTTGAAGGTCTCGTAGTTCATGGCGAACCCAGGAACGTAACCACCTGACTGGTAGGGCCAATCATACGATATTCCGACCTGGTACCAGTATCCGAGAGAGGAGAGGCCGTTCAGTAGATACGCAGGCCCGTAGCCGTCGCTGTCTGTCTGCACCGTCGCCGTCACGTTGTATGCCAGGCCTGTGAAGGACTGCGTGAGTACCTCAACGAGCTGCTCGTCATAGGTCGCGGCAGGCAAATCAGAAACAGGGCTGTCCGCTAGGGCGTCCCCCGAAGCCGCCAGATGCATGTATCCGGCTGGAACTGCGAGCGGGTCTTGGGACGGGGCTTGGGTCCGGCCGTGCGGAATCGTACCGGCGCTCCCTAGTGGCTGGGCGCGCGCCTGCCCGCTTGGTGCTACCAAGAACAGCAAGCATAGCGACATCAGGACCACCGCAGTGAGAAACCTCACCGAAGGCAGCTTCTCTCTCCTACCAAAACCCGAAGGAAATGCACCGTTATAATAGCATTCCATGGCCGGTATCTCCCAGGGTCGGGCGTCCTGCGGAGAAGACCTGATTCGATGGCTTCGTGGGCGCAACAGTTTCTCCTGCGACGCTTTGGGGTCTTGGTTCGCCCGCTGCCGGCTTCATGGGATTTAATAGAGCCCCAGCCAGACACAGAGCATGCCTTCACCGATGGAAGCCACGCCACCCAAGAACGACGCAGAGTACTTCGAGCGCATGTCCAAGGCGATATTCTCGGCCGGTCTGAACCGGAAGATGATCGACAACAAGTGGCCGAGGTTCCAGGCTGCCTTCGCCGGATTCTCGCCCGAGGCAGTCGCCAAGTTCTCCGGGGGCAGGATTCGTGAGCTGATGAGCGACCCGGGGATAGTCAGGAACGAGAGGAAGATCCGCTCGACGGTCGAGAACGCCAAGGCAGTCCTCGCCATTCAGAGAGAACACGGCTCGTTCAAGAAGTATCTGGGGACATTCGGGAAGGACGAGGAGGGGCTGCAGGAGGATCTGCAGAGGCGGTTTCGCCATCTGGGGCCCTTTTCCGCGAGGTTCTTCCTCTGGTCGGTCGGCTATGCGCTGACACCAAGCAGGGAGGAGAAGGCCTGGATGGCAGGGCAGAAGGCCTAGACGTTCTTCCCTTTCTGCGCGTCCTTCAGCACCTGCTCGATGAACCGGGTCTTCGCCTCGGTGTAGGCTTCCCGGTCGTCCCTGAACCTCTCGGCCAGCGACCGCTTCAGTTCAGCGTATTCTCCTGCGGTCTTGGGATGCGACCGGAGGTAGTCCCGGAAGGCCAGATGGCGGTGCAGCTCCCTGCTGTCCCTGGAGCAGAGGTACAGATGATGCTCGGGGGCGCCTTCCGGGCTCTCGAAGGCCTCCCGTCCTGCAATCCCCAGGTCGCCGACATGGACGTAGCCCAGTGACGAAAGCCTCTCTATCGCCAGCGGGACATCGGCTGGACTCCTGACTACCACGTCCAGGTCGATGATGGGCTTGGCAGGGAGGCCGGGGACAGAGGTGCTCCCCACGTGCTCGATCGCCACTGCCAGTTCTCCGAGGACAGGCTCCAGCCGCCCGCGGAGCGTCAGGAAACCCACAGGCCACCTAGGGTCATAGCCCACTATGAGCACCGGGTCAGGCGATTTGCCTCGCACCGACGGAGCGCCGTGCTCTTGGCATGATAAGCCTGTCCTGACACGCTCAATGGTCGAAGGGGTTCCAATCCTGGGACTGCGCCCGGCATCGGGAGCAAGGCAAGACCCCGACGTCTGGGATTTCCAGGGGTGTGGAGGCGTCACGGCCTGAGAAGGAACGCGCGTTCCAGTGAGTTCCTTATGCACTCCACCATCCATGCCGCTGCCATGAGCCGGAATGCGACAAGGGCGGCGGGGGTGGCCGTGGTAGCACTGATCCTGCTGGTGGGAACCCTGGCGCCGCACCTCGCCTCGGCGCAGGGCAGCGGCGGGGCCACGAGCGCGCAGCTCCAGTCCGAGATACAGATTGCATCTTCCGGGCTGACCTACTCCTCTGGGCTCCTGTCGACGGCGACCGCCCGCGGCCTGAGCGTGGCCTCGGCGCTGGCGCTCATCGGGTCGGGCAACTCCTCGCTCGCCGCTGCGCGGGCCGCGCTCTCCTCGGGAGGGGACGCCACCGTGGGGTCGCAGGACGCCCAGGCATCGGCGCAGGACTTCAATGCGGCCGCGGACATTCTGGGCATCGCCCTCGAAGGTTCCGGGCTGACAGCCTACGCGAACTTCGGGAGCGCCGCTGGCGCCATAGCGTCGGCCAACGCCACCACCACCGCCATCTCCACGACAATCACGAACGCCTGCGCGACGATACCGGTCAACTCGACGCTCTCCAGCGCCTTCGAGCAGGACTGCAGCTCGGCCAAGGCAGACGTCTCTGCCTCCCTAGGGGCCCTGAGCAGGGCTTCGGTCGAGGCCACGGGGGCGGAGTCAGGAAAGGCAGGCGCCAGCCTCTCCGCATCAGCGGCCCTCGTGACACAGGCGAGGGGCAACCTGTCGCAGGCCGCCGCGGTCTTGGGCGCGCTGTCGACCTACACCTATGGTGCGAGGGGCGAGGCCTTCACCACCGGGCCCATGGCAAACGAGGCGGCCTCGGCGAACGCTTCTGTGTTGGCGCAGGAAGCGCTGGTCACGCAGTACGCCTCCGTAGCCTCGGGATTCCAGTCGTACTCCGCAGGGCTAGGAGGCGGCGTGGACGCCGTGACCTCCTCGGCAAACGCGGCTTTGGCCGCGGTCTCATCGGTGGACCCCACGTCGGTCGCCAGCGACGCCTCGGCCCAGGAAGCCAACCTCGCGGCCATACAGTCGAACCTGGCCCTCCTCGGCCAGCAACTCCCGGATATTCTTCCGTCGAACGCCACCGGGGCCCTGGACGACGACGTCGCGGCCGCCCAGGCGGCCCTGACCCCCTACGCCTCTGACGTGGCGAATGTGGAGACGGTGGCGAGCGCGTTCTCCCAGGCCTCGGTCAGCGGGTTCCCGGCCTATTCGACCAGCTTCCAGAGCGCGTCCGCGCCCGTCTCCAATGACGCCCAGGCGTTCCTCTCCTCCTACGCCTCCCTTCAGGTCGACCTGGAGAGCGCGGCCGGCGCGTTCCCCCTGCTCACGGAGCTCTCTCAGTGGAGCGGTGCCATGATCGCGCTCGGCCAGAGCGCCGCTAGCGGAAGCGACAGCCTCGACACCTCCCTGCAGGCCATGGGGACGGGCCTGACGCTGGTGGGGACCGACATCTCCTCGCTCACGACGGCCATCCAGTCCTCCCTTGTGGGCGTCCAGGTCAGCGCAGCTCTGGTCCAAGAAGCGACCGCGGTCTCCTCCTCGGAGGCGGGTTGGCTCAACTCCACGGGCGCGGCGACGGTCGCCGCTGCGGCGACCTCACTCCAGACGACGGCGTCGCTGGCCAGCAGCTTCACGGCCTCGTCACAGGCGCTGCTCCAGCTCCAGCTCGGCCAGATCACCCCGGCGGTCCAGAGCGTGGCCAGCCAAGGGTCTTTACTCGACTCACAGGTCACGGCCACTTCGGCTGCGATGAGCCCCGTCGGCGCAGTCATCCTTGGAGACATCCAGGCACGAATCCAGGCGGTGGCCTCGGCGAAGGCTCTCATAGTCCAGGCGCTCCCGCTTCTTGAAGGAGGACAGGTGAGCCAGGGCGCGGGCCTGCTGTTGCAGGCCTCGGCCGAGCTGCAGATGGCCTACTCAAGGGCCGCCTAGTCTAGGCGCTGGGCTTCTCCCGGTTCTTCAGCAGCTCGATCTGGTTCTGCGAGCCGACCATCGTAATCCTCACGTACCCGAGCCTCTCCAATCTCTTGACCTGCCTCCAGGCGGTGGTCTTGGGCAGGGCGAGGCCGGTCCTGAGGTCGGGCTCGAAGACCTTCCCTCCCTTCCCCGCGATGTAGTTCAGCACGTTGACGTCGTCCGGCCTGAGGCCGCTGACGTCCGACCGGGTGCGCTGCCTCCTGAGGAGCAGGGCCGCCGCGACGATGGCCGCGGCCACGAGCAACACTGCGGCGAGGTCCTGGTAGGTCAATCCGGTCCCCGATGTCTTGGAGCTGGTCGAGGAGGCCGTGGTCCGGGTGCTAGCTCCGGAGCCGGAGGAGGCCGACGACCCGCTCGACGTGGCGCTGCCCGATGTGCTCGACCTGGTGGAGGAGGTGGTGCCGATGGAGATGGGGACGCCGTAGCTTATCTGCCAGGTCCCTGCGGGCACCGTAACGACCGGGGAGCCGTTCTCCTGGGAGACCGAGGTGGGCGCGCCGGACACCAGGGTCACCATGGAGCCGACGGGAAGCACCGCCGTGGCGGAATAGGAGCTATCGAAGCTGAGCGTCCAGACCGTGCCCTGCTTGCTCGTCAGGGCGTCGGTGTCGTACTGCAGCGTGACGCGTGTCGAGCCCAGCGTGTAGATCGTGATGTTCGATCCCGAGATCTGGAACGAGAGCGGAGAGCCGCCCTGGTCCACCGCCACCGCGTCTGAGAGCACGGGCGACAGGAGCTGGACGCTGATTAGGACCGCGCTCGAGTTCGCCGAGAGGACCTGGGTGACCCGCGCCGAGCCGTCTGCGTAGACCGTCAGGGTGAGCGAGCTGCTCGTGAACTGGGCGGAGGCTGCGGGAACGAACGCGAGGGAGAGCAGCAGGAACGCCAGTAGAGCGGCCTTCGATCGGCTCATCTCCGGGTGCAACCTCATGCTCAGGTGGAATCGATGGCTTATCACTGTTTTGAAAGAGGCGCCCCTCATGGTGAACGTGGGAGCCTCTACTCGTAGGAGACGTCCGACCTCATGTAGGCGTGGACGGCCAGGAAGAGCATGACGACCGTCTCCACGCAGAGGAGGAGCATCTGGTACCCGTCGGTGGCGGTCAGCGTGCCGAAGTAGGCGTCCCTGACGGCGTCGGCCACATAGGTGAGGGGGTTGGCGATGAAGAGGACCTTGAACTCCACCGGGAGGGTGCTGCTGAGCGGGTAGAAGACCGTGCTCGCGAAGTCGACCACGAATATGATCAGTATCTGGATGCTGTTGTAGGCGTTGTTCGACTTCACGAGGGCCGAGATGAAGAGCATGAGGGACCCGAAGAATATCGAGCCTACCAGTATGGAGCCGAACATCACGACCCCCCCGAAGAGCGTCACGGGGAGGGAGCCCAGGAGCAGGAAGGCCCCGCCGAGCATCACCAGGGCGCCTCCCAGCCCGAAGAGGACGGAGGTGAACATTATCCCGAGGAGGTACTGCAGACGGGTGAAGGGGCCCATGAGGAGCTGGGCCAGCATCCCCCAGCGCCGATCGGCCCAGAGGACGCTCCCTCCGACTGTCCCCGCCATGACGGACTGGAACGACATTATCCCCGGCGTCAGGAAGGAGAGGTAGGCCGACGAGGAGGATAGGTAGGCGCCGAAGCCGAAGCCGAAGAAGACGAGGTACAGGGCTGGGAGGCCAATCAGTATGATCAGGCTCCCGGGGTCGGTGTTCACCACGACGTTCCGGTACATCAGCCTGAGGATGCGCGGGGTGGCCAGCTCAGGTCTCCCTCCGCGTCACCGAGTCGATGAAGACGTCCTCGAGCGTGTTCTTCCTCACGTTGAGCCACTCTATCTGGACCCCCTGGGACTGGGAGAGGTCGATTATCCTCTGCAAAGCCTCCTTCGGGTCTGAGATGAGTATCACGGCCGAGTTCCCGGAGACCTTCACGCTGGCGTCTGCACCCAGCCTCTCCACCAGGGCTCCGAAGAACGCCGACGCGTCCCCGCCCGCCAGCGTCACCTCGACCGTCTTCTTCCCGCCGTAGAGCCGCTTCAGGTTCTCCACCGTGTCCATGGCGAGGATCTTGCCGGAGTCTATGACCGCTATCCTGTCGCAGAGGTAGTCGGCCTCGTCGAGGTTGTGGGTCGTAAAAATGACCGTCAGCCCCCTGACCACGTCCTTCTTGATGGAGTCGAGCAGCTCCCTGCGCATCAGGACGTCCAGGCCGACTGTGGGCTCGTCAAGGAAGAGCACGTCCATGTCGTGGATCATCTCCCTGGCGACCTGGACCCTGCGCTTCTGCCCGCCCGAGAGGTCGAAGGAGCGCTGCTTCCGGATGGGCTCGAGCCCGAACTTCTTGATGAGCGCCTCCCTGCGCTTCACCCTCTCCGCCTTTGGGATTCCCCAGAGGATCCCGTAGATGTCGAAGTTACCCTGGACCGAGGTGTAGTCGAAGGACTCGCCCTGCTGGACGACTCCTATCCTGCTCCTGATCTTCATGCCGTCGTGCTCGGGGTCCAGGCCCAGGATGCGAATCTTGCCCGAGGTCGGCCGGATGAGGGTGGTGAGGACCTTGATCAGCGTGGACTTTCCCGCGCCGTTCTTGCCGAGAAGGCCGAAGACCTCGCCCCTCCTGACCGAGATGCTCACCCCGTCGAGGGCGTAGTTCTTGCCGTCGTAGGTGTGCCTCACGTCCTCTGCCCGGATGACAAGATCCGAATCGGCGCCGCCTGATGGGGCGCTGGGCGAGCTGGCTTCCAAGGCAGCGACGGGCGGCGGTGGCGTCTCTGTAATATGTAGTTATCTCGAAATCGGCTGCGCGCCTAGGGGGACAGGCCGGTCCCGATGTCGACCCAAAGCTCCGCATCGACCTTCCTGAAGCCCAGCCTGGCATAGATTCCCTTTGCCTCCTCGTTGTCGGAGGCAACGCCCAGCAGGCATGAGCAGGAGCGGTTCAGCGCCTCCCGGAGGGCTGCCGAGACCACGGCGCTCCCGAGGCCCCTCCGCCGGAACTCCTTCCGGGTCTCCACCCCCATGATCACCGCCAGCTCCGGGGTGGGGACGATGGTGCTCGCCACGGAGGCCAGCCTCCCGTCGAAGATGCCGAAGACCGTCTCTCTGACGAGACGCTCCCGCGCCCATTCCTCAGGCGGCGGAGGGCCTGCGAAGCTGAGGCCGAATCCCGCGTACTCCTCTGCGTCCTTCTCGGACAGCCGCACGGCCAGTTCCGGGTGGACCAGCCTCTCCTCTCCGCGGCCCACCACCATCAGGTCGGTCGCGTGGACCCTGCCAGACCCCAGCCTGTCTCCCACCCTCTCGAACGCCTTCGGGGTCAGGAGGACGACCGCCCTTTCCGGCACCAGGGGAAGGAGCCCGTCGAGCGCGTCCTCGCGGCCCCCGATGGAGACGTAGTCGGCCTCCGGGGAGTGATAGATGCCCAAGTGGGCCGTTATGGCGCCGTCGTCTCGGCTGACGTAGAGCTCGTTCCGCTGGCTCTCGCGCTTCACGCTCCAGATCTCCAGAGCGTTATGGATGGGGTTGGTCTCCAGGTAGGTGAGCGCTTCACCGACGTCTGCCCCGACCTTCTCGACTCTGGCCGTATGACTCCCCGTTGACCGGTCGTCGGATGGTACCTAAAGAGTTCATTGCGCCGCAGCCAGGAGACACCGCTTCATCGAGACGAGCTCACATGCCAGAAGGTATCCAGCAACGAGGGACGCGCGCCTAGAGGCGGAGTCTCTCCGCCAGCATCTCGAGTTTCGCCCGGTCTGCCCTGGTCACTCGCTGCAGCCACCACTCGCTGAATTTCGTCCTCTCTCCCTTTCCCAGAGGAATTACGTGCATGTGGAAATGATAGATCTCTTGCCCGGCGGACCTGCCATTGGCGCTGAACGTGTTGATCCCCTCAGCCCTCATGACATCGGCCATCTTGCGAGCGACGCGCTGGGCGAGTGCGTCCACCTTCGCCAGCACACCGGGTTCGATGTCCCAGATGTCGACAAAGTGCTTTTTCGGAATCACCAGCGAATGCCCCTCTTGGACGGGGTTGATGTCCATGAGAGCCATGACGTCCTAGTCTTCGTAGATGATGCTGGCAGGCAGTTCTCTCCTCACTATTCTGCAGAAGACACAGCCCTCAGTCTTGGACATGGTCGTCGAGGCCTCCCCTGATGTGAATCAATCTCCTCAATTTAATGTTCTTTCGCCCTGAGCATGATTCCTTGCGCCCCGGTCGGCTCTCGGGAAGGTCGTTCTGCCTCCTGTTCATCACTTAGAACAGCCTGCCTGACGTCGTTTCATCGCTTTCCAAATCGTTCTGCTGGGTAGGATTATATCGAGTGGACTCCCTTCCACAGACCATGAAGAGACCCGCCGTGGCGTTGGAGATACTGGCCTTCGTGCTGATGGCAATCATAGCCGTGTCCTCCGTGGCTGCGCTGGCCCTAGTGGCGAGCAATGCCAGCAGTACGACCTCCAGCCAGCAGACTTCAGTCGTCTCGAGCACTTCGACCAGCGCCGAGAACGGGTTGCGGCTCAGCCTGAGCGCAGGTCCCTCGGAGACCACCTCCGGCGGTGCCATTGTGGTGGGCGTCTCAGACTTCAACACGCTGGACTCGGTCAACGCGCCTCCAATCGTGGGCGCTCCTGCCATCGGAAGCGCTACGCTCAGCCTCGGTCCGTGCAGCCAGCTCCCGCTGGGGTTCGCAATCTACGAGGGAGACTACGAGATGAACAACATCTCGGGAGCGTCATCTCTCAACCTCTACCAGCCAGGATTCTATAGCTGCCCTGCGGAGTTCGCAGTAGCCTACTTCTCCTTCTCCCCTCTCAGCGGCAACGTGACGCTCTACAGCCCCCAGCCCTCCGGGTCTGGGAGCTCCACCGTCCCCACCGCCATGTGGACCGCCCCAGACGCCTTCAACCAGAGCTTCACCGGCTACTGGACCGGAGGGACCGGCGTACTTCAGAGTGGAACCTTCCATGCCTTCCCGCTGGGGGTGTACACCCTCGTCGGAGGTGACGACTACGGCCAGCTCACGCTGGTCCACTTCGTCCTGACCGCTCAGACCACGGTCACTTCGACCACCGGGCAGTCGAGCAGCTCAGTGAGCACCACCGCGGCTCCGCCCGGCGGCCAGAACGCCTCGTCTAACTCGCAGTATGGCCTCAAGCTCCTCGTCAACATGAACGCGACGGAGATCGGCCCCGGTCAGTCGGTCCAGGTGAGCCTGAGCGAGTTCAACACGCTCCCCAGGGTCAACAACGCCACGGCGTCCGGGGACTACGAGGTGGATGTCGCCCTCGGCTCATGCAGGAACGAGTACGACCAGCCCTTCGGGATAGCAGTCTACGCCGGGCACGTCGACGCGCAGAACGTATCCCAGGGCCAGCAGGTTAACATATTCCCGATAACGGCCTGCCCGATGTACATCAGGCTGGTCACGGGGTACGAGTTCCAGCCTCAGAGCGACCTCGCAGTGATCCTGCCGAGCTACGGGGCCACGCCGTCGCCGCTGGTCGGGAGCGTCGTCATCAGCGCGACCTACTCGTCCCAGACCACGCCCCTCTCTCCGGGAACCTACACCGTCGTGGCGGCCGACGAGTGGGGCGCCCTGGCCTTCCTCTACTTCCAGGTCAAGTGAGAGGACCGGCTCTCCCCGGAATCTCGCCCTGATGCTTTGGGACGACCTCTCAGGGGCCGGTGGAGCCTGCGCCAGCGGGCGCGGCGGGCAGCAGCTTGACTATCATGACGACCGTTACCATGGCGGCCGCCAGACTGGCTAGGATAGGAGCCTGAAACCCGAGCGTCTCGTAGAGGAAGCCTCCCAGTATGGGGGCTGGGAAGGCCACAAGACCCCGGTACACCGCAAGCTTCCCTCCCAGGCTCCCCCGCTCGCCAGGGGGAGAGCGGGCCATCAGCAGCGACTGCTGGGCTGGGACCCAGGTGGCTATGGAGACTCCGAAGACCACCGAGAACACGAGAAAGAGCGGTATCGAGTTGGAGATGGCCCAGCCTCCCATCATCAGGCACCCCAGGAGCTCCGAGATAGCCAGCGACCTGACCGGGCCCACTCGGAGCAGCAGCCTCGTGGCGGGGTACTGGGCCAGGATCGTGGCCACCGAGACGGCCCCGACGAGGAGGCTGATGACGTCGAGGGAGTACCTGAACGTGGTCACCAGCATCCCGTAGATGATCGTCGTCGTTATGCCGAAGGCGAACGAGTCCATGGCGAAGGCGGCGAAGAAGCCCGAGAAACCCTTCGGGAGGGCCAGCGCCTTCCTGAAGGAGAAGGTCTCCACCGCGCCTGCGCCCGGGCCCGGTCCGGCCCTCGTCTCCCTGAGCTCTGTGATGTAGAGGAAGAGGTCCACCGACTCCAGGACGGCCGCGATGGCGAATATGGCGAAGTATCCCACGGCGCCGGCCAGCGGCCCGGCGGCGAAGGACATCACCGCCCCCGATAGCGTGCCCAGCAGGAATACGGTGCTGAAGGCGACGTCCATCCTCCTGGGCACGAGGCCGACCGACTCGGCGACCATGGCCTGGGAGGCGGGGCTCGAGAGCACCGAGACTCCGTACAGGAGGAACGCCACCACCACGGCCGCGGGGCTGCGGGTCAGGGCGGCGAGGAGGAAGAGAGCCATCGAGGCTATGGTCACCGCGCTCCCCGCCAGGATTACGACCTTCCTTCCGAAGATGTCAGCGTAGTGCCCCGCCAGCGGCTGTATGACCGAAGTGAGCAGCCCGCTGAACCGGCCGCCGAGGGCCTGCAGGATTCCCAGCGCGGCGACGCCGAGGCCTAGCCCCACGGTGAACGGCTGGAGGAGCGTGTTAAGCATCCCGATGTAGATGCCCGATATGAGGCTGGTCAGGGCGATGGTCCTCACGTTGCGGTCGAGCAGAAGGGCTCTGGAGATGCCCAGGATGCTGTGGGGGTCCCTGCTCAAGCGCTTCTCAATCCCATCTCACGTAAGAGGCCGACCTCCCGAGTGGAGGCAGATGAATCCATCGGCCCCGCAGGCGGCCGCAGTGAGGCTGCGCCGTCCGGTCGTGGCAACCGTTAGATACTGTCCCGGAACATTCAGAGGCTCGGATTGGACGACATAACGTCGATCAGAGGCGTCAGGGTGGGGCATGGGGAAGACCGGACGGCCATGTCCGGGGTCACGGTGGTCCTGCTCGACAGGCCGTCGGTGACCGCCTGCGATGCGAGGGGCGGCTGGCCCGGCAGCTACGACACGGCGTCCATCGAGGTCGGGAAGACATTCTACAGGAAGCAGGCGATCTTCCTGACGGGTGGAGATGTCTTTGGCTATGATTCCGGCAGGGGAATCAGGAGGTTCCTCGTGGAGAAGAAGATCGCTGGCAGTTCCGTGGGCGACATGCCCGAGGTCGTCGGCACGAACATCTACGACCTGAGCTTCGCGAAGCACGGGGAAGGTGTGGACTACGCCGACCTGGGGTACGAGGCGTGCCTCAGAGCCTCTTCAGGCCGGGTTGAGCAGGGCAACGTCGGGGTCGGTCTCGGGGCCACCGTGGGGAAGCTCCTGGGGAGCCGCTACTCCTGGAAGGGCGGCCTGGGAACTTCCGCTTCCAGGATACTGGGTGATGTGATCGTCGGTGCCATCGTCGCGACCAACGCCGTCGGGAACGTGTTCGACCCGGACACGGGCAGGACCATTGCCGGGACGCGGAAGCCCGGGACGAAGGGAACGAGCTTCTGCGAGTTGAACGACGTCCTGCCGGAGTACGTCAGGAAGTCGGGCAGGAAGCGCGACTCGAGGGCGACGACCGTCGGGGTGGTGATCACGAACCTGGCCCTGACGCACGAGCAGACCTTCAAGGTGGCGCAGATGGCCCACGACGGACTTGCCAGGGTGATAAGGCCGGTCCATGCGACCACCGACGGTGACACAATCTTCGCCGTCAGTACCGGAGAGATTGCACCCAATCTGAAGGAATACGAGGGCTACAAGCTGGTGGACGCCCTGGGGGAGACTGCCGCGCAGCAGGCCTCCCTGGCGGTCCTGAGCGCCGTCAGGCACGCGTCGCCCTTCGGGGGAATCCCGGGACTGTCACCCTAGGATGACGGGCACAATCACACCTTCAGGTACATGAAACGCTCGTCGATGTACATCCCTGACCTCTTGACCGCTTGCGGCAGGAACCCGAACTCCGTGAACCCGAACCGCTTGTAGAGCTCGAACGCCCTGGGGTTGCTCGCCAGGACCCTCAGCTCCACCAGTTCGAAGCGCCCCCTGCACTTCTCGAGAGTCTCTCTCAACAGCGCCGTGCCTATCCCCCGGCCCCTGAAGCCCTTCCTGATGCATATCCCGAGCGTGCCCCTGTGGTCGAGAGGCGAGCCCGGCCTCGTCCTCCGGACGTCGCACGAGCCCACCACGTGCGAGTCGACCTCCGCCACGCTCATCACGGTGTTTCCTTCCTCGATGGCTTTCAGCGTGTCAGCGAACCACTTCTGCTCATCCTCCATGCTGGGGCGCTGGCGGGATAGCGTGAGCCCGAACGATGGGTCCGCCTCGGCCTCGGGATAGAAGGAAAAGAAGGTCTCCACCATATCGTCGTAGTCCGCAGGCTTCAGGTCCCGGATAAACATAGATGACTCGCCGATGAGTGCTGGCCACGACTATAAGGGCTTCAATCCTTGCGGCCTGCTGCGGAGGCCGTTGCGCCTTCACCGGCGGCATCTCGCGCGATTGGTCCCGTTCATGCCCTGGAACATTTTTAGGTCTGGTAATTCGATTCGGTATGACATGAGCACACCGGGTGACTTTAACGCGCAGACGATTGCAGAGTTCCGCAGGAACCATGGGAAGGTCGGGGGCCATTTCGAGGGCGCGCCTTTACTGCTGCTCCACACGATCGGGAGGCGAAGCGGCAAACCCTTCGTCACCCCGATGATGTATCTCAAGGACGGGGACCGTTACCTGGTGTTCGCGTCGAAGGCGGGTTATGACCACCATCCGCACTGGTTCCTCAACCTGAAGGCGCACCCCGACATCCAAGCAGAGATCGGGGATGAGATACTGGACGTGCACGCCGAAGAGGTCACCGGCCGTGAGCGGGACGCACTCTACGCGCACCAGGCTGAACTGTACCCAACGTTCGCCAGCTACGAACGCAAGACCAAGAGAATCATCCCGGTAGTCGCCCTCACCAAGAGGAAGAAGTGACCTCGACAGTATTCGCCAGATGCGTTGCGAGTCTGATCGGAAATCCTGTCTGAGTGAGCGAGGCAGGTAGATGACGCTTGTCAGGCAAGATTGAAGTGACCGAGGAGACCCGCGCCGGGCTCAACCGCTACGCTTCCGCCATGAAGCAGAGGCTCGGCAGGAGGGTCACCTTCGACGAGGTCATAAGAGAGCTCCTGGAGAAGGAAGCTCAGGGACAGCCACTGACCCCTGCGCCAGAGCGACGCAGGGGATGGCGGAAGGGGAAGGATTCCCGCAGTCCTTGAATTCTAGTGCCGTCTGAGGCGCACGGTCATCCGCCCCGTGATGGTGTTAGGGTTCTCCCTTCGCTCACGCGGGAGGGCTGTTCTGCCATACCATCAGCACGTTTCCCTCCGTGTCCTTGAAGAAAGCTGAAGCCCCGACGGACTCGAACGCTATGGGCCCCTCGACCTTGGTCTCGTTGCTCATCCGCTCGGCCCGCTGGAACTTGACGCCCCTCACCTTGAGGTCGCTGACCACAGACCTGATGTCCTTCACCATGAACGTCGAGTAAGCCAGTGTGCGCTTCTCCAGTGTTTCCGGGACAATCAACCAGAACTCGTTCTTCCCGAGCTTCACGGACGCCCACGAGTCCTTCATCTCTCCCTCCCCTCTGTACTGGAGCTTGCCTCCGAGCGTATTGGTGTAGAACTTGATTGCGCGGTCCATGTCCTTGATGGTGACGAGCGTCGCGAGCCGTGCGTCCGACAGCGTCTCTGGCAACTAGAGAACCCGCTCCCCACTGGATGATGTAGACATGCTCCTCAGATGAAAACCTATGTTATATAGGCATTGCACAAGGTTGTCTTGTTCCCTTGTGCGGGTTTTGAGCCCGGGGTGGAGCAATTCTCACACGAGGCCATTTATCAAAAACCGGAAGATGATGCTCCCAGTAGAGACAATGAGCCTCAGGGAAGCGATGGTCCTGATGAACGGCCGTGAGTACGGGAGAGCAATCTCCATCCTGGAAGAGGAGGCGTCCAACGAGAGCAGGTCCCCGACGGAGAGGGCGGAGTACTGCGAGTGGGTGGCCGAGTGCCATCGCAAACTCGAGGACTACCAGATGTGCGGGAACTGGTATCTTGAAGCGGTGAAGAAGATCTTCTCGCAGCAGATAGACATGAAGCTGAAAGCGAAGCAGGCCCTGCCGATGAGCGAGAAGGCTCTGGAGAGCTACAAGCTGGGCGGAGACACCGTCGACGTCCTCGAGGCAGCCAAGCTCAGGCAGAGGCTCCTGGACCTCTCCAAGTAGCGCCAGGCATCCATTTCCATTGTGACAGCCGGTTCAGGAAGCCCGAGAGTCTGTCAAGCCCCGACCGGAGCGCCTCCTCCTCGGAGGTGAAACAGAGCCGGAACGCCCTGGGGGCTCCGAAGAAGTCCCCGGACGAGACGAGAACGCCGGTCTTCTTGAACGGGGCTCTTGCGAGCGCCCTTAGCTCGGTTCTGTGGCGCGAAAGCTTAAGTGAATGAGAATGATTCCTACAATCAATGTCGCTCGAAATCGGGGAGTTGGACGATGACGAGTACGAAGCAGATGACGAATCAGAGGGGTTTGAAGAGGACTCTGACGACGATGACGTCTAGATTGCCACACAAGTAGACTCACTACCTCACATCAGGAGGACCAGCACGCTGGGAGACGCCCGGAGGAGAGGGTTCACCGCGCCTCAGCCGGGGCAATAGGGTTATAATCGAACTATTCGCGATGATTGCCATGCCAAGCTCGAGAAGCAAGGTAAAGGCGAAGGTGGAAGCTGATGTGAAGAAGATCGAAGTGGACATCAAGAAAGCGGGCGCGGACGTGAAGAAGGAAGCCGGCAAGCTCAAGCGGAAGAAGTAACACCGAGACCGAAGACAACACCGAGGACCTCTGCGCGTTCAGGGGCCCTCAGCCGTTCTGAGCGGTCAACGGCGTCCGAATTGCGAGACTCGTAGTTTCGATGCGCGTCTTTCTTTCCCCGTGTGAGTAGCCTGCGTCATGCCAATATTCCCGCGCCGGGTTCATTACGCCTCCTCCACGGAGTGCGACCAACCTTAATCTAGGACGGATAGCCACGACCTGACGACTGCCTAGACAATGCCAACCGTGAAGGTCAACGACATAGACATGTACTACGAAGTTCAGGGAGCGGGCGAGCCCATCGTGCTTATCGCGGGGCTGGGGACGAGCATGTCCCCCTACAGGAGGATAGTCGGCCTGCTCTCCCAGAACCACAGGGTGCTGGCGTTCGACAACCGGGGAGTGGGACGCACCGACAAGCCGAACATCCCATACACGATTGAGATGATGGCCGACGACACGGCGGGCCTGCTGAAGGCCCTGAACATCATGCAAGCGAACGTCGTCGGCATATCCATGGGAGGTCGCATCGCCATTGCGCTGGCTCTGCTGCATCCCGAGCTGGTCAGAAGCCTCGTCTTGGTCTCGACGTCCGCGCGGGTGAGGCGGACGGCCTGGATGACGGTGCAATTCAAGGCAATCAAGTGGATCAGGGCGGCGGGCAGGGTCCTGGGCAGGACCCCGCAGCCGTACTACGCGTTCGTCCGCCAGCTCGACGCGTCGGGCGGCTATGACTGCACCGACAGGCTAGGCGAGATAGGCGTGCCCACCCTCATAATGCACGGAACGAAGGACAAGATCGTCCCCCCGAACCTGGTCGAGGAGATGCATGCTGGGATAAGAGAGTCAAGGATGTCTGTGTTCAACGGAGGCCATGGGTTCTTCTTCTGGGAGAGCGAGCGGTTCGCCGATTCCGTGGCAGACTTCCTGAACAGCCTCGGTCCCGCCGCTTCCCGATGAGCTCCCTCCGGCCGAGTCGAAAACTTAACTCCTCTTCGTCCCACTATCCAATGAATGAAGCTCCAGGGAAAGGTTGCGATAGTTACTGGTGGGTCCCGCGGTATCGGAAGAGCGGTCGCCAAGACTCTTGCTCGTGAGGGAGCCAAGGTGGTTGTGAACTACATCCGGGCCTCGGCCGAGGCGAGCAGGGTCGTCGAGGAGATCAGGAAGGCGGGAGGAAGCGCGGTCCCGGTAATGGCAGACGTCTCGCAGAGGGACCAGGCGCAGAGTCTTGTGGATGAGACGGTCAAGGCGTTCGGCAGGGTCGATATCCTTGTCAACAACGCGGGAATCAGAACCGAAGGGACGGTGCTCGACACGACCGAAGAGGACTGGGACCTGACGATGAAAGTCAATCTCAAGGGCCCGTTCAACTGCATACAGGCGGCCGGAAGGGTAATGGCGAAGCAGAGGTACGGCAAGATAGTGAACGTCTCTTCGATATCCGGCCTGGGCGGTGCTCCCGGAGGAGAGCTGGCCTACTGCGCTTCGAAGGCCGGGCTGATCAACATGACGATGGTCGCCTCACTCGACCTCGGTCAATATGGGATCAACGTCAACTGCGTAGCGCCAGGCTGGACCGTCACGGACATGGTACTGCAGGCGGCGGGGAGCAAAAAGAGGCTGCGCGATATCAACAAGGTCAAGGCGGACATGGCGTCGATGGGCAGGGTGGGAGAGCCCCAGGACATAGCCAACGTGGTCCTGTTCCTGGCCTCCGACGAGTCGAGCTTCATCTCCGGGCAGGTCATCGTGGCGGACGGCGGCAGGAAGGACTTCATGAGTCACGCGTGAGGGCGCGAGTTCCTGCTTCCTAGTAAGTTCTCAGCCGCGGGCACTGACCGAGCAACAGGGGAGTTCATTGCCCCTCCGCCGGAGAATAGGACCCAGACAGCCTGACTCGCACGGTCACTTCCTGTGCACGGGAAGATGTTTTATCTCGCAATCGGAGATGGTCGCGCATAATGCAACGGCTGGGCCCCGAAGACTACCAGAGCAAGAGGCACATCCGAAAGCTCTTGCGCCTCGCAGGGGCGTCCAGGCGAGACGTCTTCTACGACTTGGGATGCGGGCGAGGTCAGCTCTGCGTCGTAGCCGTGGCCGAGTTCGGCGTGAAGAAGGCGGTCGGGATAGAAATGCACAGAGGTCGGGCGGCGAAAGCGGCCGAGTATGTGCAGAGGCTGGGTATGTCGGACCGCATAGAGATCTGGAACGAGGACTACACCGAGTCGGACCTCCACGAGGCCACCATACTGTACTGCGGGCATAACGAGGAGAAAGAGGACGTCGCGCGTCTTGAGGGCGAGCTGAGGAGGGGCTCCAGGTTTGTGAGCCTGTTCCTTCCCTTCGTCGGAGTGGTGCCTTCGGCGGTGGACTACCCCTTCTATGTCATGGATCTGCCATTCAGGAAGACGGGGGATGTCTCTCTGTGGATATCGAAGGTGCTCTCCAGGAAGGCTTCCGTCGACGAGCTCTACGAGGAGCTCGACACCGACAGGGAGTACCGGTATGACAAGCGCGCCTTCCGGCAGCTCATGAAGCAAAGGTTCCATGTCTGAGGCCACATCTTCGCGACCGGTCAATCAGGCCAATCGAATGGCATTGCACTTCCGTGGAAAGTGTTTCGCCATGTGTAGGGTTCACTGCGCCTCTGGCGGGAAACCCTCCATGAAAGGCGCGGGATTAGGCCGGCTATGTTTCGTTTAGGACCCTGACAATCCGTGGGATTCCGGCCAAGCTTCGTACTTTGAAATCGGCCGAACAAACGTCCGGTAAACCCGGCGGGTTGTCCCGCCTTTGCGAGCCTCCTTCAACCAAGATGGTCTTCATTCCGCAGGCTTTGGCGCCGGCGACGTCCTTCTCGAGGGAGTCGCCGATGAATATCGTCTCCTCGCTTCTCACCCTGAGTGCTGAAAGGCATCTCGCGAAGGCCCTTGGGTCGGGCTTCCTCACCCCGAGTTGGTCGGAGCTGAGGACGCGGAGGAAGTATCGGTTCAGGCCGAGACGCTTCAGGTGTTCGACGAGAACTCTGTGATTGTGATGGTTCGAAAGCACGGCCATCCTCAGCCCCATCGACTTCAGTTCCCTGAGGCTACGTCCCGCGCTCTCGTCGGGGACAAAGTTTCTGACCACGACCTTCCAGAAGGCCCGATTGGCTTGGCCGGCCACTCTCCGGCGCCAGGCTTCCGAGCGGGCTGCGAAGAACATCCCGACAAGCTCGCGATACTTGATGATGTCCGGTATGTCGCGATCCTCCGCGGCCTCGATTTGAGCGAACTTCCTGAAGATCGACCCTTCGATGGCAACGAATTCTTCGAAAGGTAGGTTCAGGCCTGCCCGGCTAAGAAGCCTGTAGGATGCGAGGTTCGCTTCTGACCCTATCTTCTCATGCGGCGCTGGAGAACGCCGGACAAGCGTATCGCCATAATCAAAGATTGCGGCCCTAATCAAGGTACCACAGCCTGCGTCCTAGGCGGCGGATAAGAGTAGTTCGCAGGATGTCGTGCTGGGAGCCAGATTTCGTGCCGTATACAACGGTCGTCGCGCTTCCGCCGGGGCATTTCATCCGCATGATGGGATTCTAGCTCACGACCACTACCCTCAGGCCAAGAATCCTCGCGACAGTGGCCTGCTTTTCATCGCAGGTTACCAGCTCCTCGTTCGAACGGATTGCGGCGGCGATGAAGAGGGCATCGTACACCGTGATCTGATGGTCGACCGAGATCTGAAACGAATCCCCCATCAGAGTCTCTTGACTGACGAACCTGACCATGGAAGCCACCTTTGCAATCATCTGCTTTGCGTCCTCAGAAGCGACCTCTCCGGCGAGGGTCTTGGTTCGCAGCGCGTTGGCGACCTCCTTCAGGGCGAGCGGAACCGTGACAGGCCTGGTCAGATGCCTCTCCGCTTCCTTCCAGCCTTCTTCTCTCGAGAGGTACTTGACGAAGACGGACGAATCAATCATGGGTGTCCCTGTCCCGCCTGACCATCTTCGCCGATGACCCCCTGGCAGGGGGTTTGACGCCTCTTTGAATCAGCTCACGGAGCTCCGCGAGCGTGGAGCTGGCCCGGGTCTCCCATGCCAGTTCTTCGAGGTACTCTCTGGTCTTGCCGGCGACATCTATGCCCGCCTTCTCGAGGGTCTCCTTCACCTCTTTCCGCACCCTGACGCTAACCACCTCGCTCATGTTGTATACTTAAGTGTAAACAATCATATAAACACCGCTGTTCTCACCAGGGGTGAAGGTACATTGCCCCCGCCGGGGCAGCTCATCCGCACGTCGGGCGGTAGCGGTTGGAGGCCCTTCTAGCGACGCGAAGAGGTCGCATCCTTCTTCTTCTGGACTATGAAGCCGACCGAATGGGCGGTGGTCTCTGTCTTGGTGCCGTAGCCCATCTGCTCGAGCAGCACTCCGACGAACTTCGCCAGGAAGAGGGACCCCTTCGTCCCGAACCTGTGGAAGAGCGTGATGACCTTCCCCTCGGGGGACTCGGAGATCGTGCACTCGAAGAGGTTAGCGAACTGCGCCAGCATCTGGATGTACTCGACGGTCGTCTCGAAGGTGACCTGCCCGTACTTCGAGAGGACGATCGACCGGGGGGTGTCGAGGGCCGCGAGCACCGCAGCCTCTTCGATCTTGTCGTTGGGCGCGGACTCCAGCAGCTTCTGCACCGAGGACCCTGTGAGCTTGACGAGGTCCAGTCTGGTGTGGAACCGGTCGAAGTTGGCGAAGACGAGCAGCTGCTGGTTGACGAGCGTGTTGACGCTGATGGACCTCTTCGCTGACTCCTCTTCCAGCGCGGCCATGACCGCCTCGTCGATCCTGAAGGAGCGGGTCACCGTCTTCCCACGCGCACCAAAGACGATTGGCGAGTGGCACTCAGGGCATATCACAGTGCTGGGCATGGTCGTCTCCTTTCGCTGCGCGGTTCATATAGGTTGCAGGTGGTTATCTTCGGCACAAAAAATACGTCCCCCGCAAATATCCCCTCGCCTTCCGGCGCGCCCATGAGCAACGCAACAACGCAGACGGGTCGGAAGGACTGGCTTCCACGCGAGCCGAGGATGGTCGCTGACACGGAAGCTGTCGAGCAGGCGCTCCCCTTCGAGGAGTACGCCAAGGACACGGAGAGGCTGAGCGAGCTGGTCGGACGCCTCGAGCACCTCTACGAGAAGAGGGAGAAAATAATCGATCACATCATCGAGTACGGGACCGGCATCGAGAGCGAGAAGGCGCTCAGGATGTACTCGATCCCAGTCCTGGAGCAGTGGGAGGCCGCGCTGGAGAGCTTCAGGGCGCAGCAGTTGAAGGACCAGCCCGGCAACGCGAACCTAAGGGCGGACATAGCGATGCTGAAGTCGGACATCGCCCGATTGAAGGCGGCGCAGGCCAAGGCGAGCGCCAAAGAGAAGGTCAAACTGCAGGCCAGGATTGACGAGCTCCACGAGAAGCTCCACTCCAAGCTGGCGGGTACTGGGCAGAAGCTGAAGGAACGGGAGGCCACGGCTGCGGTGAGGGCCCGGGGCCTGGAGTCGAAGGCTGCCGCGAAGCGGAACGAGGCCAGCGAGGCGGTGAAGGCTCGAATCGCCCGTGTCAAGAAGTCGAGGCGACAGAGGGAGAACGAGGCGAGCCCGGCCCCTGACGGTGGTGTAGCATGAGCCTGCCCAAGCAACCGGGGTGGCTCCGGGGCCTCGAGGTCGGTGCGGGCCTCCTTTCCCTGATGCTCGCCCTATCGGTCTTCGTCTTTCCGGGGCTCGGAGTCGCGACTCTCATCGTCCTGCTCGCCGTCGGCCTCATCTTCGCCGGAGTCAGGTCCGTCTCCGTCGCAGGGTACGGCAGCTTCTCCAAGGACCTGCGGGCGCTGGGCGCCATAACCGGGGTCCTCTCCATCGGCCTGGCGGTCATCGTCATGATATTCCCTGGCCTGGCTCTGCTCAGCCTTATCACGCTGCTGTGCTTCGGCCTGATGGCCTACGGAGTCGGCAGGCTATCTCTGGCCTACTCGCTCAAGGCGACGTCGACCTGGCTGAGGGGCGCGATGGTGGCGGTCGGCATCCTTGACGTCATACTCTCAGTGGCAGTGGTCCTGCTACCGGGCGTGGCGCTCCTGTCGCTGGTGGTCATACTCGGCCTGGCGCTCTTCCTGACGGGAGTCGAGATGTGCGTCTCCGGCGCGGTTGGACGCACCTGGCTGGATGACGCCGCCAAGGCGGCTGAGAACCCGTAGGGGCCGCCTGACCCCTGCGAGTTCCCCCTGAGCGACCCGGGAGCTGATCGCGATTGAACGATTCGGGCTACGAGGAACGGACGGCGGCGCTCGCGCCCGGCGAGGTCGGCCAGATCCTGGTGGCCTGGATAGTCCTGTCACTGGCCATCTCCATAAGCTACCTCGGGGGCCTCTTCGAAGGGACAGGTGACGCCGCGGGAATCGCGGCCGCCTTCATAGCGACGGCGACCGCCTTCGTTTTCCACGAGATGGGCCACAAGTTCGTGGCCATGCGGTTCGGCTACGTCGCGCACTTTCGGGTCTGGGCCTGGGGGCTCGCCCTGACGCTAATCACGGCCGTGGTCTCACAGGGCACGTTCATGTTCGGTGCGCCGGGGGCGGTCTACATCGCGCCCGCCGTTGCGGGTGGATACTACGCCTACGGCCGCTACTCTGACGGCCTGAGAAGCCAGGAACATGACAGCGTGCTGATCTCTGCCGCCGGACCGGGCACGAACCTGGCCTTCGCCATCCTGTTTCTGGCCCTCCTCATCTTCGGTCCCGCGTCTGGCTTCGTGCAGACGGTCGCCTCCTATGGGTTCTCCCTGAACGTGGGCCTAGGTGCCTTCAACATGCTGCCCATCCCACCCATGGACGGCTACAAGATATTCAGAGGCAGCATCCCTAGGGCGCTCATGATAGCGCTGCCCCTGTGGGGGATGTTCCTGCTGCTCCTTCTGGGCTGAAGTCCTTGCCGCTGCCTCGCCAGGGTATGCCGCGAGGAATCGGCCCGACTCAGGCGACTCCGCCGAGGTCTCACTTCGACGGACAGCCGGATTTGCTCATGCCGATTGACCGACAGCTGACTCTATGGAGTATTCCGTATCGTTATGCCTGTGACGACCGCCTGTGCGGGGGTAAGCGGCTGGTCGGATGGGCCCACCGGCAGATCGCCTATCTTCTTCGCAACGTCCAGACCGGTGATCACCTTCCCAAAGACGGTGTACTGGCCGTTGAGGAACGCATTGTCCGCCAGGTTGATGTAGAACTGCGAGCTCCCGCTGTTCGGATCCTGGGACCTCGCCATCCCCAGCGCGCCCGTGTCGTTCCTGAGACTGCTGATCTCCAGAGGCACTGTCTGGTCCGAACCCCCGGTCCCCCAGCTTCGCCGGTCTCCACCGCCGTTCTTCGTCAGGGGGTCCCCGGTCTGTATCACGAAGCCTCTCACTATCCTGTGCCAGACCAGGCCGTTGAAGAAGCCGGCATTCGCAAGGTTCACGAAGTTTGCCACTGTTTTCGGGGCCGATGTCGGGAAGAGCTCGGCGACGATCACGCCCGCCGACGTATCGATCGCTGCGTAAGGTCCAGAGCTGCCTGAAGGCGTTGTCTCCATGTTAGCACCTGCGGCGGGCCCGGTAAAAACATCTTCCTGAGGCAGACGTCCAGAAGGAGCGAGCTTCATGGCGGGAAGGAGGGCGTCCGGACCCGGGGTCCGTCGCAGGTGAGCATGTCAGCCCTCAGGATGTCGAGAGTCGGCCGTGTTGCTAGCGGGGCATAGGTGACAGCCGGGAATGTCGAGCCCGCGACCTGCCAGCCGAGAGGATCGCGAGCAGCAGCGCCACGACCACAAGCACGGGCGCAAGAATCGACGGGCTCAAACTGGAGCTCGAGGTGGTGCTGGATTGCTGGCTCGAGGTGGTGCCGGTCGTGATGGAACTGGTCGTGGTCGAGCTTGTGGTACTCGCGCTTGTTATCGATATCGTGTTGCCCGAGGCAGTCGTCGTCCCGGTGCTGGCCGGCTCCACGAAACTGAGCACAACGGTGTGAGTGCTGAAGGTGGCCACGTAATTGATGTAGTAGTTGGTCGAATCCTGGGTGACCGTGATGCCGGTCTTAGTGCCGTCGATGTAGAGGACGGGGACGAAGCCGGGGTTGACGAGTGTCTTGGGAATCGTAAGCGTTCCGCCCATCTGGGCACCCTCTGGACCGGTGATGGCGAAGGTCAGGTTGGCCATCTTGCCGTTCGAGCCGAGGGTCGGGACGAAGTTGGAGTACTGGGAAGCGGCTATTGCTCCGCTGACCATGAAGGGGCTCGACAGCCCCTGGACCCAGATTGCCTCAGACTGACCGGTTCCGAGGGTCCCGACGAACACCGTCGTCGCGCTGACGGTCACGTAGACCTTCATGTTGTTGCTGCAGGTCTGCCCCGAGACTGGGTCGACCAACTGGGCGGCCACGTTGATGTTGTAATTGCCGATTGTGGTGCCCTGCGTCCCGATGCTCATCAGCACGGTCACCGTTGAGCTGTACATCGTCACCGGATTGAAGGTGAATCCCACGTTCATGGTCGGGTTGCTCGGGAATGCCCCAAAGTCGACGCTCACAGGAGTCTGTCCGCCCCAGTAGACGGTGACATAGACGTTGTCATTGCCGGTCGTCGATGCTGCGGGGGCCAAACCCTCTGTGAGGTACATGTCTGGACAGCTCGTGCTGTTCGTTGTTGTTGTCGTTGCCGACGAACTGGTCTGGCTTGTGGCTGTGGAGGAGCTTGACGTAGTACTGATGGAGGACGTGGACGTCGTAGTCGCAGAGGAGCTAGAAGCACTGCTAGAGGAGCTAGACGTCGAGGTACTTGTAGAGGAGCTAGACGTAGAAGTACGGGTGGAGGAGCTAGACGAGGTAGTCCTGGTGGTACTCTGTGTGGTACTGGTCGAAGTGGTCGATGACACGAGCGAGACCTGGAACGTTCCCGTGCACTTGACCATCATGGTTGACGTGCAAGCCGTTGTGGTTCCCCCGTTCGTCGGGAACGACCAGCACGCACCTCCGTAGTTGAAACAGTCGCCCATGAACTTCTCGATCGTCCACTGAGCATAGGTCTCGGGGACCCCGCCCTCAGAGACTCCGGGCCAGCAGTTGGGCCCGGGCGGGGGATTGTCGACTTCAACATAGTCGTTGGGGCCGTAGGCTGAGAAGTTGAGCTGGTTCGCGCTGGAATTCAAATCCGCATAGACCTCGAAAGTGTAGTGGCCCGTGATGCTGACCTGAGTCGGACATCCCGCCGGATACACGGGGTCGTTGACGGACCACGAGCCTGTCAGAGTCCCGGTCCCATTGGCGGTTCCGTCAAGCTCGCCGCCTCCTACCGGCTGGTCTATCGTGACAGAGAAGCTGAGGTTGGTCCCCAGGTTTAGAAGCCCGTCGTAGTCTGCGACGATCCCGGTCCAAGCGACGTTGAGCTTCCCGGTGTAGGTCGCGGACGTCAGAGTCGAGGCCCGGGTTGAAAGCGCTGGCACCAGCAGGAACGGCCCAGTCAACATCAACAATAGGACGAGCGCTCCGCATGCGAACTTGGTCAGCCCGCCGGCCTTGTGCACAGCCCTTCGAGCTCGGCCGAAGCGGCTACTCATCTATATAGATAGTGGGAGATTATCAAGCTTGAGAACAGGAGGCAGGATGAGCACGCAGACGAAGACTGTTGACTCGACTTTCCTTGGATAATGCGAAGAATCGTAAGTTCCTTCAGCGCGTCGGCAGCTCTCGAGGAAGAAGCCGAGAGCCGCTCGCGCTCACCCTAGGCATGAAAGCGGTTCATTGCGCTTCCGCCGGCGCAATTCTGATTAACAGGTGCGTACGGATTCTGCAGAGGGCTGCGCAGGACACATGGAAAACGGACCCGGTAACCGCTTGGTCGTCTGCCTGGGCGCGAGCATAGTCCACGGGAGCGTCAGCTTCAACTTCGTTGATCTCCTGAGAGAACGGCTTGGGCCCAAGGGGTTCCGATTCGTCAATGCCGGCGTCAACGGAGACCTGGCCTACAACGTGCTTGGACGTCTCGACCCGGTGATCGCTGCCCGGCCCGACTTCGTGGTGATACTTGTCGGGACGAACGACATCATGGCCACCACCAGTGAGCGGGCCGAGAGTAACTACATGCGGAGAAAGGGGCTGCCCCAGAGGCCGACCCTGGAGTGGTATCGTGAGAATCTGGAAGCGATGGTCGGCAGCCTGCAGAAGAGCACCAGTGCAAGAATCGCGCTGTCGTCCCTTCCCGTTCTGGGAGAGGACCTGGCGTCTGAGGCGAACCAACTGGTCTCCAGGTACAACGAGGTCATCAGGGCCGTGGCAGAGAAGTTCCACGTGGCCTTCCTGCCCGTCTACGAATCGCAGGTGCAGTACCTGAGGTCAACCCAGCGTCGGCCCGGGAGAACGTTCCAGGGTTTCGGGCTCATGTGGAAGGCCATCCTCCGCCACCGGTTGCTCGGGCAGAGCTTCGACGCAATCTCCGAGAAGAACGGGTTCCTGCTGACGATCGAGGGCATCCACATGAACAGCAGGGGCGGCACCATGATCGCGGACCAGGTCGAGGCCTTCCTCTGCCCTCCGCGCCGTCCTGACAGAGCGGATGGCGGCTAGTCTGAAGTCCCGGCGCTGTGCCTAGGGTTCATTGTGCCTCTGCCTCGTTCGTTTTCAACTAACTGGTCGTGCAGAGGTGTCCTTCGGAACGAACTTCAGGGATATGGAGTTCGCACAGTGTCTTGTGTTCTTTGTGGTGAATCCCTCCTCCAGAAAAACGTGACCGAGGTGGGCGCCGCAATTGGAGCACTGAATCTCCGTCCGGTCTCCATCGGAATCGGGAACCCTTCTTACAGAACCCGGTATCTCGTCGTCGAAGGCCGGCCATCCGCACCTCGCGTCGAACTTGTCTTCCGACCGGTAGAGGGGCGTCCCGCATCTCCTGCAGATGTACGTCCCCGGACTGAAGTTCCTCTCATACTCGCCGGAGAAGGGCGCTTCCGTCCCCTTGTGGACTATGACCTCTTCCTCTTCCGGCGTGAGCTTGTTCATCTTCAGCTGAATCGCTTCTGTGAATCGTGGGTCTCCTGGGTATTAAACGCGCCTCTGCCGAAGCATTTCATCCACACGCTGGGCTATGCGAACTGCCTGCGTGCTCCCCGGAGCGGAAGGGGATTCGGAAGTCTCCCCAGGCAAGGATTCGAACACCTCCGACCGTATGTGCGAGCGGGTGACGAGTCAGATCTCGAAGTTCTTGGTGCGTATCTCCCCGACTTCCAGCAGAGCTTCGTCGGTGGTCAGGAGTGTGCCCCTGAGCTTCTCCGCCAGGGCTACGGCAAAGGCATCGGCCAGCGAGAGCCTGTTGTATCTGCACTTCACCAATCCCGCCGCCTTGGCCAGGTCCGCGTCCGGAAGGACCAGTTCGAGGATGGTCTTCGTCTGGTGGAGGCGCACGGTCGCGGTCTCCCGCCCCTGCTTCTGGCATACTTTGTAGTAGTGTTCGGCAAGGTTGGTCGATGTGATGTAACCGTGCGCCCTGCCGTCTGCTATCTGTGCGAAAAAGGGCCTGACGCGCTCGTCGCCTGCATAGTAGAGGGAGAGCGCTCCGGTGTCCACCACGTAGCTCACGACTCGCTCGCCTCGCGCCTGCGCTCGGCGTTGAGCTCGCCCATTGCTTCCTTCATTACTCCGGCGTGCTCCCGGTCAATCCCGAAGAGCTCCATCATCGGGGGCACGGGGATCATGATGATCCTAGAATCTTCCTCCACGAAGACCACCCTGCTTCCTGGCTTCAGCCCGTACTTGGCCCTCAGGCGGGCCGGTATGTTCACCATGCTCTTGCTGGTCACCGTCGCGGTCTCTGCCATTACCATGCATGACTACGCAAACCATGTATTTAACCGCAGATATGGTTGCTGACCAGCGGATTCTGGCTTATCCTGCTGCTCGCGGATAGTTGCGTAACCAGTCTGCATCGGGAGAGACGGCACTCAGCGCCAGAGGGTTGCAAGGACCCACGCGGCTGCGAAGGCTGCGGCAGGGAAGACCGCCCACGATAGAATCGTCTCCAGGGCGAGGCGGTCGTTGAGGACGTGCACCTTCTTCGTGGAGGCCGCCCCGAACATCCCGCCGAGGAGGCACTGGGTTATCGAGATGGGGAGGCCGAACTGGGTCCCCGCCCAGACGCTGATGGAGCTGCCCCAGAAGGTGGAAAGGACCCCGGCCGGGCTCAGAGCCATCAACCTGTCTCCCACGGTCGCCGAGACGCTCCCCTTCCCGAAGACGACCATGCCCAAGATCGCCGAGGCCGTTACCACAAGAACAGGCGCCAGGCCGAACGTCCGGCCCGAGTCGAGCTCGGCGGCCCCTTCGATGAGCCCGACGTTATTGGCCCCCAGGACGTAGGCTATCGCCAGGCAGCTCACGACGACCCCGACCCTGTTCAGGGTGTCGACGGAGACGATGTTCATCCGGTCCGATAGCGCTCTCAGCACGTAGTAGATCGCAAACGCGAGCGGAGCGGTGAGGACAGGAGCGACGAACCAGAAGGCTACGACGATGGCGAGCTCGCCCCCGTGGATGGCCAGGGAGCCAGCCACCAGCGCGCCGACGAACGCCCCGACCATCGTCGAGCTGAAGGAGACCGGGAGCTTGAGCAGGGTGAACAGGACTCCGGCTGAGAGGCTTATGACGAGGACGACGTCCAGCACGTGGGTCGGAGCCGCAGGGGCGATGGAGCCGACCAGGCTGTGGGTCATCTTCGACCCCTCGGTGAGCACGCCCAGGAGCAGCCCCACGCCGGCCGTCAGCAGCGTCTGACGGAGGGTGAGTGTGCCCGAGCCGCGAGCGTTCCCGATCAGGAAGGACGAGTTGTTCCAGCCGAACACGAACGCCAGTACGGAGGCCAGCAGCAGGGCTAGGGCTTCATCCATAGCCCTTCGCTACCAGCACCAGGATGACGTCGCTCGCGTTCTCCGAGTTGTCCGCGACGTCGTCGGCCGCGAAGACGAAGTCCCTGAGCTGGATCACCGTCACGGGATTGATCTGCCTGTTCTCCTCGAAGATCTCCTTGAGGATCGGTACCTTTGCATCGTCGGCCGTCTCCTCGGCATCCTCGACGGCCTTGACCTTCGAGAGGACGGCTTTCTTGTCCGAGTCCAGGGCGACGATGAGCTCCTGCAGCGAGGAGACCGCCGCGATGAGCGATTCCATGAACCGCGCCATGCCCGGGGAGAGCAGAAGGTCACGGGCGTCCTTCTCCGTCACCCTCCCCAGCATCAGGAGCCTCCCCGAGTCCTTGGCGGCGTCTGCGATGGTATCGATGGTCTTCATCAGCGAGAGGATGTCCTCCCTTATGCCGCCGAAGAACGCTCCCTGCGCCACGGTGACGCTGAGACTCCTGTAGATGACGTCGGCCTTCTCCTCGAGGTCGAGGACCCTCTGATAATGGCGGGCGGCGGCCGCATCGTCACCCTCGCCCACGGAGGGGACGAGATTGGTGAACTCGGTCACGACTTCCTTGCAGACGCCCAGGTGCTCCTCTATCCCATCGAGGATTCCGTTCTCCTTCCGGTTTGGCAGGAATGACCGCAACGGCACCAGGCTGGACAAGACGCCTCGGCCGATATTTAAGGCGTAGACTGGCGTTCGGTCTCCAAATCCGACGTGCCAGCCTGAGTGACATCCCCTGCCTTGCTCTTCAGGGTCGCCGGCCTCCAATCCAGCTTAACAGCGGCGACAGCCTACTTGATGGTCACCGACTTGAGACCCTTGGCATCAGGCGGATAGTGCATGTCCATGGCCTCGAGCGCTCTGACAATGACCGTTGAGACGATTACGTCTCTAAACCAGATGTGATTTGCCGGTATGACGTACCAGGGAGCCCATTCGGTACTGGTCTTTTCCAGGACATCCTGATATGCCTCCGTGTACTCCGACCAGAACTCCCGTTCCGGCAGGTCATGGATGCTGAACTTCCACCTCTTTGTAGGATCGTAGAGACGGTCTTGCAGCCGTTTCTTCTGTTCGCCCTTGCTGATATGCAGGAAGAACTTCAGGATGGTCGTGCCTTCCTCGCAGAGCATCCGCTCGAAGTCGTTGATCTCCTGGTAGCGGGCCTTCCAGACCTCTTCTGGTACGAGCTTGTGGACCCTTTCGACCAGTACGCTCTCGTAGTGACTGCGATTGAATATGACGATTTCACCCTTGTCAGGTACCTGCGCGTGCACGCGCCACAGGAAATCGTGGTCGAGGTCCTCGGGGGTCGGGACCCCGAAATGCGCGACCCGCACGCCCTGCGGATTGACGCCCTCGAAGACGCGTCTGATGGTACTGTCCTTGCCGCCCGTGTCGAGGGCCTGGAGGATGATCAGCACCTTGTGTTTGTGCTCGGCGTAGAGCACTTCTTGAAGCGGATCCAGCTTCCGAGAGAGTCCCTCCGACTCCTTCAGCGCGTCCTCTTTCTTCCCGTCGAAACCTGAAGTGTCATCCGGATCCCAGTGGTCCAATCGGACCTTCTGCCCTGGATGAATTCTGTAGCGTTTGATGTGAGAATCGGCCGCCAACCTACGTCTCATTTCTTGCAGGCTGGTTTCCTATTTATTTAGTGAGCAGCGTCGCCGCCCTTCGTCCCTGTCGACACCATGCTTCGCCTCAGTCCCCTTCTTCGCTTCTCGTCAACTACCTGCTGCTGACGGCATCGACCTCCGCAGGGCTGGTTCTCCCTCCAACGAACGCGTAGGAGACGAGCCCGAGCCCGACCAGGAAGCCGAAGGCGAGGCCCAGGGAGAAGCCGCCTGCTCCCCAGAAACTGCCGTTCGAAATCGATGGAATGGAGGTGATGAATTCCGCAAGCCCCGCGACTATCAAAATCACGCCTACGACCAGAGGTATGACTTTCATCCTCGACTCCGGCGACTCCGTGGTGGATAAACCTAATGGAAGGACGGCTTCCTATGCCGTTCCCTACGGCCGCCGTGCCATGGGAGGACAGGGTCCGTGAACTTCGCCGGGGCAATTAATCCGCAAGTCGGACTACGGGTGCTCTAGAGTTATGATCTCCTCACAATACGCAGCGTGAGGTCTCACTTTTTCGTAGTTCCGCGTGAATCGCAGGTTGGGGTTGATTCTCTTGATTAGCTCTTCCGTGGCCTTCTCTGTGTGCAGAGCGCACACGTCCCTCGTGTCCAGGTCCAGGATGATGCACGCTTGAAGCGCAGGGCAGGGGTTGATGGAGTGAAAGACTATCCTTCCCTGTGACTTCTCAACTATCGGGGCTTCTTCTTCGCTTATGCCGAGCTTCATCAGGACCAACTGGTAGGCCTTCTCGACTTCAGTCCCGTGAAGCTGGCCGAGTATTGATTCCGCGTTTTTCTCAAACCACATGATTCTCTTCTGGAGGAGGCTCTCTCCTGCCTCGCTCCAGGCCTCGCTTCCTCCGATCCTGAACTGCTTGACCAGCTTCCTTGTCGCTTCATCGTACAGCGCGGAGCACTGCTCCTCGAGTATGCCGCCCTTCACCTTGGGCTGCCAGGGCGACCTCCTCACGATTTCTTCGGAGCCCATGTCGATCATCTTTCGTCCTTGGCTCTTCGACCTTGCTATCGAGGTGCCGTAGATGATTTCGGAGATCCTCGCCCAGACTATGGCTCCTGTGCACATCGGGCATGGTTCATGCGTTGAAACGATGAGGCAATCGCTAAGATCGCCCGTGCCCAGCCTCCTGCAGGCGTCCCTGATCAGTTTCATCTCGGCGTGAGCGGTCGGGTCGGATTCCGTGACCTCCGAGTCATGAGCCCTCGCAAAGATCCTGCCACCCCTGACAAGCACCGCTCCAAACCCCTTGTTCCCTTCCCGGAGAGAGAGTTCAGCCTCCCTGATGGCGACCTTCATGAACCCTTCATGATCATCAGGAGAGAGGTGCTCCATCAAGCGCTGCCTTTCACGTCCAGATTCTTAAATGCGTTCGAACCGTCCTGGCTTTCGCATAGACTTAATTCTGACGCGAATTACGGTTTTCGCGAGCCGGTATCTTGACAGAGTCGGAGACGGCAGAGGAGCTGTACGAATGGTGCTGGGATAAAGTCCAGAACAAGTGGGTCAAGATAACGTCGGCGAACAGCCAGGGAAGAAAGTGTGGTCAATGTGGATGCAGCTGCCCCTGCGCATGCGCGGACTGTCTGTACCAGTGCTGCTCGTAGCACCAGCGTAAGGCGAAGAGGATCATCCCGTCGTAGCCCTCGGCAAGAAGCAAGCCTCGCTCAGGTGAACGGGATTCCAAGGTGGTTTCAGGAGACAATCTCGAGCACCTTGTCTCTCGACCGTGCTCCCCTCACGATGGAGATTCTCGACTTTGGAACCCCGAAGTGCTCGGACAGTATCTCCAGGAGCCTCTTGTTTGCCCGGCCACCCATCGCCACTTCGTCGACCCTCACTTCGAAGTCCGCTTCGCCCACCTTGACCACGCCGGCCTCCTTTGCATTCGGTGTCACGTGGACCCTGATGAGCACGTTCCTGTGTTGAACCGGGGGTGGTGTAAACGTTGCGAGCGACTTCGTCTCATTGCGCGTCGGCCGAGGATAGGGTTATAATCGGAGAATCCGCGGTGGTGGTGATGCCTAGCAAAGTAAAGGCGAAGGTTGAGGCAGACGCGAAGAAGGTCGAGATGGACGTCAAGAAGGCCGGTGCAGACGTGAAGAAGGAAGTCGGCAAGCTCAAGCGGAAGAAGTAACGTCCGGACCTAACAAAGCGCGGCACAACTGTCCCCCATGTTTCTCGGGGTGTAGTCATTGTGCTGGTCCGTCTGCAAGGACCTGTCGTCCGTCACTGCCTGATGCCCTGGACCGACCTGATCGGGATATACTGGCCGTTCACCTGACCATTTCTGTACTTCTCCGGCGTGAGGTACCTTGCCTCCGTCGATTCCTCCTTCGACGACCCTTTGGCTTTTCTCTTGCTGGTCATGGCAGTTATGAAGAATCTGTGGGTGTACGTAAACCGGCGCGGTCTACAATCCTGAATCTAACGGCCGAGAATCGTTGATTAGACGCCCCGAGAGGCTTCTACATCAATCCAAGGCAAGCGTCAAGCCGCGCTTTGAGGTTCATTGCGCTTCCGCCGGGGCGTTCATCCAAGTGGTTGCGTGGGTTCGCGGAGGTTCGACCAGCGTCATCCTGAGGTGGGGAGGCCGACGAGCCTGCACGTCGCGTCCCATAGAAGCTTGGCTTCCTCCTCATCGTAGGATTCGGCTGAAGATCGCTTCTCCTTCTTCTTCTCGAAGTACCGCCCGGTTGTCGCTTCCACCTCCGGCGAGGACGCTAGATAGAGCGTGGTCTCTGCGCCTCTCGACGCGCTGATCATGAACGATCTAGTCAGGAAGGTCGGTATGTGCCATATCCTCGTGGCGACGACGCCCGGATGGAGGCAGTTGACAGTCACGCCGCTTCCCTGCAGCCTCCTTGCGAGCTCGTAGGTGAACATCACGAGGGCGAGCTTGGAGTTGGAATAGGCGCCCATCAGCGCACCCGCCCTGCCGCTCGCAATCTGATCGAGATTGACCTTCCCTCCGTAGTGAGAGACGGAGGAGACGTTGATGATGCGGGACGGAGAACCCGCCCTGACGAGCCCGAGAAGGAGGTTCGTGAGCAGGAATGGGGCCAGGTAGTTCACGGCGAGGGTCGTCTCGAAGCCGTCGACCGTCGTGCCCCCGCTCAGGGAGACCGTCCCGGCGTTGTTCACGAGGACGTGGAGCGCGCTGTAGCTGCTCTGGACCTCGTCTGCGAGCTTGCGAACCTGGGCGAGAGAGGAGAGGTCGCAGAGCAGGAGTTCAACGGCCGGGTTGCCAGTCTCGCGAATGATTTCGTTCTTCGCAGACTCGCCCCTCTCCCTGTTCCGGCAGACCATGATGGTCCTCGCTCCCATCCTTGAGAGACCCATCACCGTCTCCTTCCCTATCCCGGAACTTGCCCCCGTGACAAGGCAGGTCTTGCCCTCCAGCACTCTTCCACTCAATTACTAACATCAATTCAAGGCGAACAGTTGGATATCAATTCTTTCGCCGCCTCCGCCAGTCATAAGACACGAAGGTCGTTCAAAGCATAGGAGTGTTTCCGGTTTGCAACTCTTATGGAAAGTGTCCAGCGATGTATTGGGTTCATTGCGCTTCCATCGTCGAATACCTTCTACACCCTATCTTGCACCTTGATGCTATCAGGCCAAGCGACATCTATGATCCGGTACGCAACCTTCAGTTCTCCAGTTTCAATGTACTTTCTCAACGCTCTTTCCGCCTTGGTGAGTGATGTTCCGGCCTTCTTGAACTCGATGAAATCTAGTTGGTTTCCTTTTCGGCCAAGCAAGTCCATGCTCGACTGAGCAGATGTTGAAGACAAGGTCGAGACTTCGTCATATTCCGTAAGGACGTGAAAAGTTCCAAGTAGCTGCGAAATGTCTCCGATCTTCTGGCTGCCTCCGAGTCTAAAAGCATCAGTGGCTCTCTTCAGCCTCAGTCGATGTTCGTTTTGTGCGTACCTTGTGATGATTGCGAGAGCGACCAGCGAGAGAACTAAGGCGACGCCGAGAACATAATCCAGTAGAGACATGAAGACTGTATGGTAGCGCATGTATTAAGCGAAGATGGCTTCATTCCGCGTCTGGTGGGGTAGTTATCAACTACATAGGTCGGGCCAGTGAGGAGTTCAATTTCAACTTCTTGTAACAATCTGAGCAAAATGGTCTTGCAAACGTGGTTTCAACGCTCTTCCCGCAGGAATGGCAGTAACTCTCTTGGTAATTCCTGTTCTTGTATCTCGCCCATTTCGGATAACATTTGTCGCACAGTGGTTTTACAGCATTGAAAGTCATTCTGTTTGCATCTCTGATACAGAATGCCATTTGCGCGGCCTTCCTCACCGCAGGTTCAGATCTGGATGGCGGAGTGAGCTTTCTGATTAAGTGATTAACGTATTCTCTAAGTCTTCCTGCGTCTTCCTCGTTTCGCACCAACAGGCCGAAATCCAAGGAGTTGAGCGTAGACGAGCCGTAGATGTTCATTGAACTCACCAGCACGTCCCTCTCATTGAGGTAAATCTTCGCGTGGAGATTGAGGGTCTCGTATACCCTTATTCCATGTTCTCGGAGCCACTTCAGTTCCTGCGCTTGTTTTTCTTCGCCTGCCCGCACCACGAATGAGATGGTAACTCCTCGAGAGACAGCCTCTTCCATCGCGTTCTTCAGATGAACCCACAGACCGACGTATGGAGTGACAAATACAACCCATCTCGAAGCGTTCGTCACAATCCCTTGAATCTGGGTGAGCACCTCGTCATCCAAGTAGACTGATTTGACTTCTTCCCCGAATATCTTGTCTATGGCACCTTTTGCGATGGTTACCGCCTTGGGCGGGCCTTTGCTGATTCGACTGCCGCATTGCGTGCAAAAAGCAGAATCCTGTTCGAGTGTTTCGCCACATGTCGGGCAGAACGGCATTTGCACGGTAGTGGTTCCTTGTGTATATAACGAGACCTGGCTTCCTACCGCCGTGACAGAATCTCTCCGAGTCGACTGTTTACATACAGGACCGAGCTCACGTTGTCGGTGTGATTGGCGAGTTCAAGCGCCTTTCTCAGATACTTGAATTCAAGATTCTCGTTTCTCATCCTTCTGCAACCTGTAGCCAAATTGAAGTATACTCCGAATAGTTGTTTCCCTCTCAAAGATTCAAGCGCCACTTTTTCAGATTGCTCCAGGCTATTGACCGACTCCTTCTGCATTCCCATGTACCATTGCGCCTCCGCGCGATCCCTAATAGTGAGGCATGCCAGATACACGTCTTTTGCTTCCATCGAGAGTCCATTTGCTCTATTGGCATAGTGCAACATTCTTCCATAGTTGTTCTTCGTTCTGTGCAGAACCGCTGCATTTTCTGCTATGGTCGCGCTGTACTGCTTCGATAGTCCCATCATGGATAGGCATTCGTCCACGAGGTAGTCGTGCGACTCGGAGAGGCTGTACTCGAATAAACACGTAGCACCCTCGACCATCACCTGGCATGCCCTCTCCTCTGAGCCCATTAGATTAACTAACAGGGGTGCAATTCTCTCAGCATCATTTCTCGAATACCGTAGAGGGAAACCCCTTGCCATCAACTCCTTCTTCTTCTCCGGTTTCTGACGTCGATACCAGTAGACGCCTAGGATTGACTGGAAGTGGGCGTAGAAGACGCCGAGCGAAAGGGAGAATTTCGAGAATTCCTTCAAGAGAATCCCAGCTGTTTCACCGTGGGCTCCAATCTCATTTAGGAGTCCGAGACAGTCTTTCTGGAACCCAAGCAATCCTTGCACATACTCTGGTGCGACTAGGCGAAGCATGGAATCAAGCATGATTCGTTTGAGCGCGTCTGTGTTAGACATTGATGCAACACGGTCAAGCTCGAGGTAAGCTTCAGCCTCCTGGGTCTCTTCATTCTGAGGTAATGCTATCGGGGCGAATACAGTCGAGAAAGGGGAGATACGGTCATCGGCAATGACCTTGTTGTCTCTTGCGTCATCCGCAATTGTGAAGATCATCTCTTTGAAGTCTTCATGTCTATAGCGCTGGAATTGTCTGCGCGCCACGTACTGATCGGTGCTGCCAACATATTCAAGAGTCGGTGATGATGTCTCCGGTGACTTCTTGATCACCTCCTCTGTCTTTGCTCCCGCCTCCTTGATTATTGAGACGAGGGCGGACTTCAACATGACTCGCGCTTGATTCCTTACAACGGGGTTCGAGAGCAGGATTAGCACGATAAACCGGTCAAATCCAGGTGCAAACACACGTTTTGTGAGAAAGAGTCCATCTTGGCGCGCACGCTCCACTGACTCTTCTCTTTGCCTACCGGGGGCTCTCTGTTCTTGAAGGTACTTCTCATTATTCCTCATGCTCCACCTGTCGAAGGCGGCCATGATGGTCGATTCTATCTGCTTCTGCTTCTCCTCGTCCAATCATCGTCTCCTTCTTTCAAGCTCAAAAAATTGGGGAAGGGAGGGTTTGCCCTCCCTCTTTTTCTGTCTCGGATGCATTACTTCTTGCTGCCTCCGCCTCTTGAAGAATGGTATGCGGGGTTGTTGGGGTTCAATTGGGCCGATCTGTTGTCCAAGGCGGCTTGATGCTCTGCACTTGTTGGATTGAGGGAGTCCGACCTTTGGTCGTTAGATGTCCGCTCGCTAGTTTCCTTCATTTGACATCGACTATCTTTTGGTTCAGTTTTGGTTATAGAGAAATCGGACATAGAATAGCATAACTGTGTTTGGGAATCCGTATATTGAATAGATTATGGTACTGACATATGAAGTATCTCGTCGATAACATGTTCAACGGTCTTGCAAAAGAGCTGACAAAGTCGGATATCGAATGTGAGACTGCAATCCATGCAATCTGGAAGGACGATGATTCTGCTCAACCAGGCAGATGGGATGCTCAGATTTTCCGATTCCTACTGGAGAAGAAATTTACCTTCATTCCACGGGCCAGCTCCAGTGAAGACTATACAATAATCACTGCGGATAAGGACTTGAATAGATATTGTTGTGAGTTTGGAATCAAATGCATGCTCATACCGGAGAGCAACTCTCTCACGAAATCAGAATACGCGGCACTAGCAGCAGAGCTAGTCGGTAGATTGGAAAGAAAGACATGACGAAGTACCTTAGTGAAATGGGATTATCTTCAGACTACCCGCAACTTTCGAGGTATTTACGGTAAAAAGGAACTATTGTTTCGTCGTCTGACCTCAGTAGCCTTACAGAATTTGATTCCAAGAGGATTGCTGCGATTGCATCAGTTCTGCAGTTGCCCTTCTTTACATGAATCAGAAACATATTGAATTTACATCCATCACTTACAAGAGATTCCCTTCTCACGTGTTCTCTTGTTTGATTCAACTCCTTTATCGCTCTCGTCGCGTCAGTCAAGCTCAGGTGGCACTGTTTCACTTCGAAAAGGTTGGCTATTATCCTCCCATCCAATCGCATGAAATCGCACCCGGAACCGAATCTCTTCTCGGCACAGATGATCTCGCCATTATCGGGCATTAGTTTTCCCTTGTGGTGAAGTTATGTTCCAGTTTCATCGCTTCACTTGCTAGAGACTCCATTGCGCTCTCGATGCTTTGTGGCAATTCTACGCTCGCATTCTCCCTATTCATTTCAAGCTTCCTCGTAACACCTGAAGCAAGATCTATGTAGTATCCGCTTAGTGTCCTAATCACTCCCTTGGAATAGAGAATTGCCAACTTCGCAATTAGGTAGTGACTGTGCGTCGTGATGAGTATCCTTCGAGAGGTTGAAACTTCTCCAAGATACTCAGCGACTTTAAGCTGGGCGTCAGGATGGAGATTCACCTCTGGCTCCTCTACAATCAAGAAATCAGGGTTTAACCGGGCCAATGGTATTATTATTCCTGATAGCTGCGCCAGACCGGAGCCAGCGGAGTATATCGGAAACTTTGCATCATGAATCGAATCTTGGAACGAAATCTGCCTATTTCCTACAATAATCGAGCCCATATCTATGACTTTATAGGTTCCGGGAGTGTTCAACGCGCCGTTCAAATCTGACAGATAATCAAAGAGCAACTGTTTCATTGAAAACTGTGTTGGGGTTTGGAGTTCAAGAGTTCCAGGTTGAACTAATCCTCTGTAGACGCTCAGAAGTAGGTTAATGACTTGAGCGAAAATCGGTATGACCATAAATCTCTCAGCAGGAACGTAATGAGTGACTTGCCTTGGGCTGGTACCGTATCTGATTCTGGAACCCATTCCTTCTGGAAAGAAGTAGAACTCGGGTTTGATGCTTTCAAGGAGAAATCCTATAGCTCCTTGCTCGAAGTCAAGTTTCGTGCTTAATGAATCAATGGTAATCTGTATGGCCAAAGTACAGAAGGAGCGTCCATTTACTTTGAAATACGCTTTGATAGTTGCTTCCTTCTCGCCTCTTCTGATGAGTTCCCTGGTCTCACTTACCAAGTAGTATTGATGAAAGAGTTGTTCGAAAAAGTTGGCCTGAAAGAAAGCGTCCTTCAGAACAAACTTCTCGATGTCATCCATCTTGAATGATGAATTCAATGTTTCATAACTTATTGATCCACTCATCTCTTTTTCCCTCAAGAAGGTACTGACCCTAGAGACGACGGCACTAACCAGTGCAGGAGAAACTTGCTTTGCGAGCATAGCCGCCAATGTCGCTATGTAAGTCTTCCCTGTATTTTGTGGACCTACCAGAAATGTGAACTCTGCAAACTCGATATCAGCGCTCTTGATGGCACCGAAATTGCGGACATCTAGCTCAGTGATGTCAATTCTGAACCTCTGTTGTTCCATCATGAAGAGATGGTAATGAAGAATCTATTAAGCATAACAACCTGAATGATATTACCTTGAATGTGGTTGACAAATGTGAAATCTATCCCCTCGTCACCTGAGCTGCTGCCACAATGATTCTTAAGCAATAGATAGATCATTGTGCGTCCTTCTGGAGAGACACTCTCGAAACTGTTGTCACCCGGACTCCCATCCCTCCGACCCGAGGGTCGATGTTCCTCCTGAACAGCGCGACATCCTCCGGCAACCTTAGCGGCAGCGGGTCGCGCTCGTCCTGCTTCACACTATCAAGCGGGTGGTCACCGAGTGCGCTCTTCACGATGCCGAAGCTCTCCATGTTGGTCATCCTGTGCGCGAAGACCGTTCCCGCATTGTCCCAGACGTACTGCGAGAGCAGGCTCGGCATCTGGTCGATGATTACTAAGCTCCACCCGATCGCCTCGCCTCGGCTATGGCGAGCTCCAGTAAGGTTCTGTCGCCGCGCTGGGTCAGAGGCCGCTCCTCTGAATCTCACAATCATGTCGTAGACCTTCTTCGTAGCATCATCGATTGAAGCGGGATGCTTACCGAGATACCAATCGACCCACGCTTGGTACGACTTGTCTTGGGATTCCGCCTGAAACTGTTTGACTAACTCGGACATCTGACCGACAATCTTAGGTCTAGTTCCTTGTGCGTTTCTGTTCGCCTGATTGATTAGAAATTATGTGTATTTCGGAAATTCCGGAGATTTGGGAAGAACCGCACTTCCCTGAATCAAGCTTTCAGTGAGCTTAATTGAAAACTGTTTCACAGCGAGTCTCTCGTGTCTTTTCGTAATTAACCTTGAGAACTAGATGTGGTTTGGACAATCTTGATCAGTTTCTCTCTCAATTCACTCCTAACAGCAGATTCGAACAGGGCCGCATGTGTATAGGGTTCATTGCGCCTCCCCGAACATCCTCCGCAAATGGAAGTGATATCACAGATGCCGCGCGCCTTTGGGAGATTCAAATCAAGCGTTTCAAATACTGACGATAGCTCCTATGTTAGGTCAGTAGACAATGAGTAGAATGGATGCGCCTATCAAAAGGGGCACATAAGCGAGCCAATGATTCCTTCGAATCTTCATCATAGAGGTTTCGCCGTGTCCCTTTCCATACAAGTCTCGAAAGAACCGTGCTGTGCTATTCTTGCTGGACGCTAGTAGTCTTGCTTCCAGTTCTGCGTCGCCCATCACCCTCGTGGTGAGTTGGACGGTAAAGAGCCAGAGAAGATAGGCGATTGGAGCGGCGAGTGCCAGTATGTCACCAGCTTGACTGCTACGAGTTTGTGCTGCTGCCCCGAGAAGAATGAACGCGCCTGCTATGAAGATTGTCCCCATAGTAAGCATCTCGCTCATGCGAGGAGTGTATCTCTCGTTAAGCTTCTCTTTGTCTCTTATGTGGTCAATTTGGTTTTCCATAGATGCGACCTTGTCGCAGTAGTGCTTGAGCCATTTCTTGTAATTCTCAAGATAGGCCCAATACACTCCTGCGGTCAGTGCAACTGTCAATGCAACTGCAGTTGAGGCACGACCAATCTGCAGCGCGAGGTTGAGAATGACCACTTTACTTGCGTGGCGACTACTGGAATATTTACGTCTGCTGAGCAGGTCTTGTGGGACGGGGATCTGTCCTCCTCAAGAACAATAGAGGAGAGAATCATCTTCCGTCAAGAAGCTGAAAGACATGCCACGCATAAGGGTTCATTGCGCCTCCGCCGGGGCATTTCATCCACACGTTGGGCTATAGTAAGTCGACCGGCTGAACACGTCGACCTTGCGGTCTTCGTGCGTACACCGCGACTACTTCAACGCGATCTTCTATCGCCGCCCTTCTCAGCGTGGCCCTCTAGGCTTGCGCCCGGAAGGCTGTAGCTGATAGAACACTCTTCTTGAGAGTGGCTTCCTGCTTAGATGCTTTCAGCAGTTATCCACAACAGCTTAGCTGCCCGGCGGTGCCCTTTCGGACAACCGGTACGCCAGAGGCTGCGCGCCGCTGTTCCTCTCGTACTGAGCAGCGCTTCCTCGCAGTGTTCTTCCGCTTCCATCAGGTAGAGGCCGACCTGTCTCACGACGGTCTAAACCCAGCTCACGTTCCCCTTTAATGGGCGAGCAGCCCCACCCTTGGCCCCTGCTGCAGGACCAGGATGGGAAGAGCCGACATCGCAATCTTATC
>Ga0326728_10001402_pt1 | contig 85330 bp, 86 predicted proteins | sample MB3enrmetagenome_FD_207602 | JGI IMG/M metagenome (GOLD analysis project Ga0326728, IMG submission 207602) | Lab enriched peat soil microbial communities from McLean, Ithaca, NY, United States - MB31MN | ecosystem: Environmental > Terrestrial > Soil > Wetlands > Peat | place: USA: New York...
ATCCTCCCGATCCGGAAGGGAGCCGGGTGGCGTGGGACATCGCACAGGCCCTTCGGCTCGATATCACCTCATCGGGGCGGCCGGTGCCGGTACCTGTGACACCCCCGATAGGCATCACCGGTGTGCGGCGGATGCTTCACCGCTGGAGGAGGGCGCTCCATGCCTGAGTGCGGTACTCCCCTGTGGCCCTGCGCCATGACCGGGGCTGCGGCATGCCTTGCCGGGTTTGAAGGAATAGCGGTCGTGATTCACGGGTCCAGCGGGTGTTATTATTACCCGGCAACCCTCCTTCACGCCCCCCTGCACGGGACATTTATTCTCGAAAACGATGTGATCTTCGGATCTGGAGACCGGCTGAGAGAGGTAATCGGCGATCTCTCCGGCAGGGGAGGCCGGATCGCTGTTATCACCACCTGCGTCCCTTCAGCCCTTGGCGAGGACATACGATCGATGCTGGATGAAAACGACATCATCATTGTCGACAGCCCCGGTTTTGCCGGGGAGATGGAGGCGGGATACCGGGCGGCACTCGCTGCGCTTGTCCCGGCAGTTGACCCGGAACGACCGGGGGTCAATATCGACGGTATCTCTCTCTCGGACCCGTTTTATGAGGGGAACATACAGGAGATCTCCCGGTTGTTGCACCGGGCCGGTGTCCCTGTGGGAACGGTGTTCTGTCGGGACCGGGCCGGAATGGCGGAACATGCATCATCGCTGACGATTGGCACAAACGAGGATTTTGGATCCGGGATCGGGAAATATCTTGGTGGCACGCTGGGGATACCGGTGCTCCGCGCTACCTGCAAGCAGCTTGCCGCTGCATACGACAGCGCCGATATGGACCCGGTTCTTAAAGAGCTCGATATACAGGAGGAGCGGGTGATCCATGCCTGCGACAAGTTCCTCCGCCGGTACGACCCTCCCGGGGTTGCAGTCTTTGCCGGCGCCGCATATGCCCTCTTTGCTGCCGATACCCTGAAAAGGTATCTCGATGCGGAAATTCTTGCTGTTGGTACGCGCAACGACCCCCCTGCACAACCGGGCATGCACTACAGGATGGAGAAACTGGCGGGACTGGAAGAGGTCAGCCGTACCATCGCGGAGGTTGTCCCGGATCTCGTTATAGGCTCCTCATTCGAGCGCTCCCTGAGCGCCGACCGGGCCTTTGTCGGGATCATTCCCCCGCTCCGTGATCGGGTCAGGCTTGCCCATCACCCGATCGCAGGTACTGGCGGCACGCTCTATTTTGTCGAGGATGTTCTGAATGCCTGCATGGACAGAACCGCGTAATTGCCCGGCGCGGGTTATCACACTAAGGGAGAATAAGCCGGATATACGCCCCCTTCTCATTTCACTTTCACCCCCCGCACGGCCCCGGGTTATATACCGGTCGGTAAAGACACACTACTACGACAGAAGGTGGTCGTGTATGATGCAGAAGGCAGGTTATATCCGGCGGACAGGATACAGGGCGATCGACCGTGACGGCGGGCTCCATGAGGTTGTGGAACTGCACATCATGGGCGCCCGGTATGCGATCCGGCTCGCGGATCTGGCAAAAGGAATCTCCGGGCGGCAGGTTGTCGTCCAGGTGGAGGCACTCGTCCACGAGTGGAGCTATTACCTGGGGACGACCTGCGGCCTTGCGCAGGTGTCGGCATCCGGTAAAGCCCTCAACCTTGAACTCTTCGAGGCAGGGAACTTCACGGTTTCGCTCCTTGCCATAAGATCGGTCATCTACGGGCGGGAGCGACTTGCCACCATCGCACGAATTCCCGAGCAGCCGGCATCACCAGCATGGGAAGACCGCAGGCTCTCCGGCCAGCAGAAGATCGGCGCACAGGTCTGACATTCGTGCACCTCTTTTTTACCCCTCTCATATTTTACTTTTCCACGGTGATTCCGGAGCGGCATTCGCGCATATGGTATGCAACATTAATAGTCCAAAAAGGAAACGTGTACTGAGAGATGGGGGGTCTTTTATTAGTCCGGTGCTGTCCCCTCACCATAACGGAGCCACGGAATGGATACCAGCGATAACCCCCCTTACAAGGATCTGGTCGAGCACCAGCGGGACATGCTGGTCAAGTTCAGCCCAGAGGGGCGCCTCCTTTTTGTCAACACGGCGTACTGCGATGCACTGGGGAAAACACGGGAGGAACTGACCGGCAGCGTCTTTATGCCTGCAACCTATCAGCGGTATTCCGAAGTTATGGCTACCCAGATGACCAAACTCTTCCGGCCTCCCTATGCATGCCAGGTGGAGCAGTGGATCTCCTCCCCGCAGGGCCCGCGCTGCATCAGCTGGTCTGCACGGTCAATTACTGACGGGAAAGGCGGCGTAACTGCGATAGTGGCCACCGGGCGGGATATCACCCGGTTGCAGAGGGAGCACCGGGCCATCAGGAAACGAGACAATGAACTGATGCTGCTCGTTGAGAGCGGTAAGCAGATGTATTTCACGCACAGCACCGATCATACCCTGCACTATGTAAGTCCCCGAATCCGGGTGCTTCTCGGGGTAGCTCCGCGATCGGGTAAACGACTGTGGACTGATCACCTCACCGACAACCCGATCAACGCGAAGGGACTGGAAAGAACCTTAAAAGCGATCTCCTCCGGGAGGCGCGAACCGCCCTACCGCCTGGAATTTTGCGGCCGCAACAATACAACAGTCTGGGTGGAAGTCAACGAAATCCCGGTGGTAAAGAACGGGAAGACCGTCGCAATTGCCGGCTACCTCACGGATGTGACGGAAAAGAAAAAGGTCGAAGAGGGGCTTATTGAGGCCGAAATCCTCCTGAAAGGGTACAAAAACACGAAAAAAGAGGGAATGGCACAGGTAGGGCACAAAGGGCCTCTTGCTGCCCTTGCATCCCTTCTTTCTCCTGAAAAAAACGAAAACGAAGACGATGTTCTCCAAGACATCCCGGACAATCTGCGGGAGGACCGGGTTCTTTTTCCTGACAGGTAACCTATTTTGAGCAGTGTATTCCGGCAGGCATAAAAGGAATGCAAAAAATGAGGGGGATGCGGCGGGATCAGCCGCGGCGTACGCATTCCGCGATGTAACTACCCGCTTTTTTCGTCCCTGCCGTCCCGCCGAGATCTTTTGTCACGACGCCGTCCCTGATGCTCTTTTCAATGGCAGACACCACCGCTGCGGCAGCCTTGTGTTCGCCGAGGTGATCCAGAAGGAGCGAGCCTGCCCAGATCGTTGCGATCGGGTTTGCCACACCCATGCCCTTGTATTTCGGTGCCGACCCGTGGATCGGTTCGAACATGGATGTGCCCTTCGGGTTGATGTTGCCACCCGGGGCAAGCCCTAGGCCGCCCTGGATCATCGCGCCGAGATCGGTGATAATGTCGCCGAACATGTTGGGCGTGACTACGACATCGAACCATTCGGGGTTCTTGACAAACCACATCGTGACTGCATCGACGAAGTTGAAATCCGTGGCGACATCCGGGTATTTTTTTGCAGTTTCGGTAAAGACATCGCGCCAGAGCCCGTACACATCGGAGAGGACGTTTGCTTTATCCACTGATGTGAGTTTTTTCCGGCGTTTCTCTGCAAGCTCAAACGCATAGGTCTGGACCCGGCGCGATCCTTCCCGGGTCACAACGCCGATCTGGTAGGCCAGCTCCTCAGCATCGCTCTCGATATCGAGGCCAAACTTCACGTTGTAGAGCTCACGGACGACTTCCAGTTCGGTCTTCTGGTGCTTCTTGAACCGGGAGCCGATCCCGACGTAGAAATCCTCGGTATTCTCCCGCACGACCACAAAGTCGATATCCGCGGGAGTCTTGTTTGCAAGCGGTGTCCCGACACCTTCCAGCAGTTTGATGGGCCGGAGGTTTACGTACTCGTCAAAGGAGAAACGAAGTGCAAGCAGGATGCCCTTCTCGAGGATGCCCGGTTGAACCCGTGGGTCGCCGATCGCGCCGAAATAGATCGCCTTGAACTTTTTAAGTTCTGCAAGATCATCCTCAGTGAGGAGTTTTTTAGTCGCAAGATACCGGTCTGCCCCGATGTCGAAATCCGTCCAGTCGATCCCGAAGTTGAACCGCTCACCGGCGGCTTCGAGTACCTTCTTTCCTTCTGCAACAATCTCCGGGCCGATACCGTCACCGCCTATTGCCGCGACTTTGTACATACCGGCACCTCCTTTAAGTTCCTCGCATACTCCACAAGACCCCCGGCATCGATGATGCCCTGCATGAACGGAGGCACCGGCTCGATGGCGAGTTTTGTGCCGTCAATCTCTGCGTATCCCTTTTTGATGTCGAGCGTAACCTTCGACCCGTCGGCAATTTTATCCGTTTCAGGGCACACCACCGGGAGTACACCGACGTTGATGGCATTCCGGAAAAAGATGCGGGCAAACGATTGTGCCAGCACCACGTGCACACCTGCACCGAGAAGCGCGAGTGGGGCGTGTTCGCGCGAGGATCCGCACCCGAAGTTCTTCCCGCCGACAACCACATCGCCGTCTTTTACTTTCTTCGCGAACTCGTCCCGGGTGCCCTCAAAGGCGTGCTTTGCCAGCTCGTCGGGATTGTTGATTGTAAGGAACCGTCCCGGGATGATCGCATCGGTATCAATATTGTCGCCAAATTTCCAGGCCCGCATGTTCTTTGTCCTGGGGGTCAGGTCAGCAACCATTGTATTTACCGTTGAGGTCTTTTTTGCTGACATGATCACACCTCCCGCGGATCGGTGATCTCACCTTTTATCGCGCTCGCCGCTGCGGTAGCCGCAGAACAGAGATACACTGACGCATCGGTGCTACCCTGCCGGCCCCTGAAGTTCCGGTTCGAGGTGGAAAGAGAGACCTCGCCGGGCGCAAGAAGGCCAAATGACCCGCCCATGCAGGGCCCACAACAGGGGGCCTCGACAAGGGCTCCGGCCTTCACGAACCGTTCGATGAACCCGTCTTCGAGCGCTTTGAGGTACTCGTCGCGGGATGCGGGGATGATAAGCACGCGGGTTTTTGGATTAAATTTCTTTTTTCCCAGCACTTCAACTGCCTCGGCGAGATCCTCGTACCGCCCGTTCGTGCACGAACCGATGAAGACCTGATCGATATGAGTCCCTTCGACTTTGCTGACCGGTACCCCCTGGTCAACATTGTGAGGAACAGCGACCTGCGGTTCCAAGTCCGAGACGTCGTACGTCCGCTTCTCTGCAAACTTCGCATCGTCATCGCTTGCAAGGTCGAACGGTTTCATCTTCCGACGGCTTTTCATATACTCCCAAGTGATCTTGTCGGGCGGGACAATCCCGGCCTTTGCACCCATCTCGATGGCCATGTTGCAGCAGGTCATCCGGCCGGACATGTCCATTTTTGCCATGGTTTTACCCGTAAACTCTATCGCCTGGTACGTTGCCCCGTCGGCCCCGATATCGGCAGCAATGGCAAGAATCAGGTCCTTTGCCCCGACCCGCTCCTGGAATTTGCCCGACACTTCAACCCGGATTGTTTCCGGCACCTTAAAGTAGAGGGCGCCAAACTTGAGCGCGAAGCCCATATCGGTCGAACCGATGCCGGTCGCAAACGCCCCGACCGCCCCGTACATACAGGTGTGGGAGTCGGCCCCGACCACGATCTCGCCGGGTGCTGCACGCCCCTTTTCCAAGACGACCTGGTGGCAGACTCCTTCGTTGATATCGTAGTTATGGATGCCCTGCTCTGCGGCAAATTTGCGCATGTACTGATGAATTTTTGCTGCTTCAAGGGAATCCGCCGGTATCTGGTGGTCAAAGAGCATGATGACACGCTTGGGATCGAAAACATGCTCGCCTCCCATCTCGGAGAACTTCTGGATGGCAAGCGGGCCGGTAATATCATGGATCATAGCGCCGTCAATGGGCGTCATGACCACTTCGCCTGCCCTGATATCGCTGCCACATTTCCGTGAGAAAATCTTCTCTACGATTGTCGCTCCCATGCTCTATCGCCTGTACTATACACTCTGCCGGCTCATGTACTTTGGGGAAGCATCACCTCCTGCCGGGTATATCTGGGTTCATTTACCGGTTTTTTCTGGATAATTACGAATAATTTCGCAGTTAAAGTAATCTTTAATCGCCCTTGTCTCCAATAGTTGGCCGGATATACCATGAGAAAAATGGCAGTGATTACGTTGGCCCTGGTGATTCTCACCATGGCACTGATCGGTTGTGCATCAGCAGCGGATTCCACGAACGACCATGTCATCCAGGTCAGCGGCAGCGGTTCGGTAACGGGCACTCCCGACCGGGTACAGATCAGCTTTGCGGTCGAAACCGAGAATGCGGATGTCAGGATCGCACAGTCAAACAACGCTCTTGCGATGACCAATGTTATGGATGCGCTCGCGGTAGCGGGTGTCCCCGGTGACCAGATAAAGACTACCGGGTATTCGATCACGCCGGTCTACCAGCAGGACAACAATGGCATCCTTTCTGGTACGGGCACAACCTACCAGGTGACAAACACACTTCAGGTTACCCTCAATGACACCAATACGACCGGCCAGGTCATCGACACGGCGGTCAGCGCAGGGGCAAACCAGGTGAACTCCATCCAGTTCATGTTCTCAGACGAACAGGAGCAGGCACTCCGGAGCCAGGCACTCACGCAGGCAGTTGAGAACGCCAGAGCCGATGCAAATGCCGTAGCTGCGGCCCTCAATGTGACTATAACCGGGACGCAGGCCGCAGACATCAGCCAGGGATACACACCAGTGGTCTACGGTAATTATGATACAACGGCAGCAGCATCAGGAAAAATGGCGGCTGCCCCGACACCCATCCAGTCCGGGGATATAACGGTTACAGCCCAGGTGTCGGTCACCTATACGATCGGCTGATATTCCCTCAGTTAATCTCCCGATTTTTTTCCAAACTTTTTTACACAAGCAGCGTGTGATTATTTCATAATCATGCATACATGCACCCGGCATGCCGGACCAGCATATATCCAAGCATCGAATATCGGCAAAATTGCGGATACAATAGGATTGATTTTGATATGGAGCGCAATATCGGCTTTAAGGAACGAAGGTATATAGAAGAGCTGCGGATCCTCACACGGGCAACAGCCCTTGACTGTGTGATCGACGACAGGTTCGACCGGGTGATCTACGTGATCCGGCAGGGCGACATGGGACTTGCGATAGGAAAGAAAGGCGACAATATAAAGAGGCTCCAGAACGTGCTGGGAAGGCGCATCGAGATGGTCGAGTATGCCGAGGACCCGGGCGTATTCATCGCCAACATCTTCAAACCTGCCGAGGTCATCGATATTGAACGCGGCGCTGCTGACAGCCCGGTCAACGTTCTGGTGAATAAAAAGAGCGATCTCGGCATCGCCATAGGGAAGGCCGGCTGCAACATTGAGAAGGCGCGCATACTCTGCCGGCGTTTCTGTGGCCTTGAGATTGGAGAAGTACTGCTCGCGCAGGGGGAAGCATGAAGCCGACTGGAGAGAGCACGGTAGACCCACGGGTGATCCGGGAACTCTGGGAGATCATCTGCGAGCGGGCGGCACACCCGGACGAAGGTTCCTACACAAGCCGGCTGCTGCAGGACAAAAAGGGGATCGACAGGGTCCTTGAAAAGGTGGGCGAGGAGTCCACTGAGTTCATTATAGCGGTAAAAAACGGGGTGCCTGAGCGGACAACCGAAGAGGCAGCCGATCTCTTCTTCCATATCCTTGTCGCGCTCCGCGCTGCGGACATTGACTTAGAAGAGGTCATCCGCGAGCTTGAACGCCGGCGAAAGTGAAAACCGGCCAAGTGAATGATCGGACTGGTATCCCCTACTTCTGGAGAAACGCTGATAGCTCGACCATAGAGGAGATGCTTTCCTCCTGTCCTGCAGCAGTTAGCAGCCCTTCGTCTACAAAGATAGGTGCATTGGCGCGCAGGGCTACCGCGATGCCATCGCTTGGCCGGCAGTCAAGGAATTCCGTACGGCCTCCGGACGAAAGCACGAGGTGCGCGTAGTACACCCCGTCATCGACACTGTCAATCTCAATCTGGTTGACGGAGATTGCAAATTTTCCCATGAGATCCAGGAACAGGTCGTGAGTGAACGGGCGGGGCGGCAGTTCCTTATTCTGTGCACTGTTTATGGAAACCGCTTCCCACAGTCCGACAAAAATCGGCAGCAGGTGGCCTGCACCGTCAGTCAGCACCACCGCCGGTACCGTTGTTGTATCGTTTATAGCTACAAAAACTCCCCTGACTTCGCACCTGACCTGCTGCATGTCCGGTGAAGAGATCACCCTGCCGTATGATAAGAGTTGAGATCTGACTGCGGCAGGTGCCACACGATTACCTGTTCCCTGACTCACGACGGACAATGATGAGGCTGGAAACGATCCCAAGGGCGATATTGAAGTAATACAGGACGATCCGCCATATCACGACAAATACTCCGACGATAGCGGCGGGGATGAAGAGGGCGTACATGGTGGTTGCCCCGACCTCGGCAATGCCGGAACTGCCCGGTGTCAGGGGCAGCATCATCAAGATGGCAAGGATAAGCTGGATCACAAACGACTCAAAGAAGAGCGGCGGCTGCCCGAGACCCATGAGAATCAGGGATGCGGTGACAATCTCCGAGACCCAGTAGAGCAGGGTAAAGAGCATCCCCCATGCCAGCCCGGATTTTGCCGTCCTCACGAACTTCAGCACAGCGGCATGGAAGTTTGCGATCTCCGTGTCTATCCGTTCGAGGATAACCGTGACGCGCGCCGGTTCCCATTTCCGGGTAAAGAAGCGTGCTGCCCGATCGGCTACCCGCTTCATCACGTCGGGCCTTCGTATGGCAAGGTAGAAGAGGAAGAGACAGCCGGCCACAAAGATCCACGTGATGTAGACCATGACATCCGAAATCGCCCCAAGACTATGCCATTGCTCTGAAAGGGCAAACATTGCAATCGCGGCAAGGCAGGCAAGGGCAATGCCATCCAGCACCCGCTCCATGATCACGATCGCCGTCGCATCCCCGAGCGGGACTTTTGCCTTGTAGAGCTCGTGCACCCGGACCGGTTCACCGCCGGCCTGTGCAGGGGTGACCGCCGCGGCAAGAAGGTTTGCAAAAACGAGGTTGAGCGAATAGAAGAATTTGATAGGGTACCCAAGCGACCCGGACATCTTCTTGACCCGCATCGCCCAGAAGCACATCGTCAGGATATGGGTGAGAAACGCGAGGAGCAGGAACCAGGGATTGATTTTTTTGAGATACTGGATGGTATTGGCATTGATGGTCAGGTACAGGATAACGATCAGAACCGCAAGGGAAAAGCCGATGGAAATATACAGCCACTTCTTCTGCGATCGCTCCATGTGTTCTGACCCGGCAGGCGCGGCCTGCCTGTTTTACCTTAAAAGGTTATGAGGCATAGTATAAACACTTTTTATTTTAGGAAATATTCCTGTCAATGGCCACTCTCTTTTCAGATCGTAAATATTTCCCGGTTGCCCGTGATCGCCAGTAACCCGGCCCGGACCCCGGCATCCAGCCACCCGTGGCCGTAGCTGAACCGGGCAAGCGCTACTTCCCTTCCTCCCGCGGCAAGGCTGCACCTCCCGCCCCGCGCATAACAGATGCCGATCAGGATGACACGTCGGGCAAACATGCCTGTTGCCGTTTCAGGCTCCGGGGCAGGAACCACCGAAGCGCACGCAGTATCAAGCAGCCGGGCATACCTTCGGGTCTTCTCATCGAGCTGCACAGTATGTGCCGTGGGGAGTGTTTCTTTCGGCCCCGCAAAAGGACAGGCCGGCTTTTTCCCCGGACAGGAGAGCAGTCCGTATGCGAGACCAAAATGCAGCCAGCCAAACCCGTAATAGTACGCAGCCAGCGCATTGACCAGATCGCCACCCGAAAAGAAGGTGGCGCCATCGTCTGCGTAGGCGCGTGCCATGCCCTTCGTGGTGCCGGCGAGCGCCGCAAGCGGTGTGCCCTCTGGCGGGACCGTGGCAACGGCATCAAGTTCGCAGGAGAGGAGCGTCCCGCACGCGGCGATCAGCATAGGCCGGCAAACCTCACAAGGTACTGCCTCTCCATGTCGTGGAGCTCCCCAGGAACTACGAGGATGTGGAGAGGGGGACCGAAGTCAGTTGAGCACAGTACATCGGCAGTGCCGGCCCGGACGACCGGTGCATCTGATCCGGCCCGGGCAATGCCGATATAGAGAGGAATTATCAACTGTTTTTTTCGTGCCATCGCTTCAAGCAGGCCGATACCCTCGTTCACGGTCATGTAACGCCCGTCCTGGATATCGAGATACACCAGCGTATGCAGGCGGAGCGCCCGGTTCTCGGCAATGACATCCAATGGAGAGGTCGGCGACCAGTTCGCCTGCGGGAACGGCACAGAGCAGGACTTGCCGAACCGGTAGTTCTGGAGCCCCGAGAGACCGCAGACCGCACTTACGATCGAGGATCCGTGGATAATGGCAGTAGGAATACCTCGGTCTGCCGCCCGGATCCTGAGGTCTGCATGGGTCGTCGAGACCATCGGGTCGCCGGCACAAAGAAAGACCGCATTCCCCCCTGCTGCGCAGTCGAGCAGCTCGTCCGGGTGCTGCTCAACGTCGGCACGCATGAGCAGCCGGATGGGTTTTTCGTAGAACGTTTCGAGTTCTTCCCGGGTCGTTCCCATGAGGCGGGACGTGTAACCTTCAAGGAAAACATGATCGGCGCTTCTGATGAGGAGAAGCCCTTTCTCTGAGATATCGTGTTTGTCGTAGAGGCCAAGGCCGATGAAGGTGAGCATATCTCCGTTTCTCCAGGGAGGATCGAGGAACACCCCGGGAATATTCCCGGGCGGCCCCGCCACTGTATCAGTAGATGAACCGGGTAATCGAGTTCACCAGTGATTCAAGGACCGCCCGGACATCGTCCTTCTGGTGGGCGGAGATCAAAAAGACCGGCACATTCTTTCCTGTGCCGATCCCTTTTCTGATCTCCTCTTCACTCATCAGCCCCGGCAGGTCCTTTTTATTTGCCGCAACCACAAGGGGTACATGCCTCCGCGTGATGATTTTATAGAGATGCCGGGCCCGGGCGAGTTGATCACGGTTGGTCGCATCCACGAGCAGGACAACACCCATCGCATTATTCAGGATCACCGGCAGCATCGGGTCGAACCGGGGCTGGCCGGGCGTACCGTAGAGCGTGATATCGAAATCCTGCCAGTGCAGCCAACCGAAATCCATGGCCACCGTTGTCGCCTCTCCGACGAGGCCGCTCTGGTCGACCGACATCCCCAGTTCGGTCGCGCTTGCCACAAACCGGGATTTCCCGGATTCCGGAGGGCCGGTCACAACGATCTTGGGGATATAGGGAACGATATGGCCGTTCCTGACAAGGAACGGTACCGAACGGCGCAGCTGGGCCGACCATGATGTGTACAGGATGGTGAAGTAATTAAAGTGCGGCAGGGGCCGGAACGAGGACTTGATCGCAAGGATGAGATCAAAGGTTTTCCTCACCCCCAGCGACTCAAGGAACGTGTCGCCCTCGAAGTTAAGGTGCTCGATGATGATGGTGGAGTCGGGCGGGCAGCAGTCCCGGGAGAGGAGTTTGAGCCCCTTTTCAAGCCCGAAATCCTCGTAAATGATATCGAAATAACCGAAGATGACCTCGACCTTGTTGTCGGTGCAGAGTTTGTTGATCCTTGCCTGCCATTCCCGTTCCGCCGCCTCGCGGGTGGTGGTGCTGCGCTGGATCCGTTCGCGGTCGACGCTGTCGAGGAAGGCGATACGGTGATCCTTTGCCTGGATCGTCTTTCCCCGGAGCTGACCGACATCGTGCAGGAATGCATCGACAGTCGTGTGCGGGATGATGGCAAGGCACGACTGCCCCTTCTCAAGCACGGAAAAGAGCGTCGAGATCATGAAGAGCTGTCCGTCTACCCCGGGGTCAAGGCTGTAGAGCACCCGGCTGCCCTCCGGTATCCCCCCACCCAGCATATCATCGATTCCAAACATTCCGCTCGAGATCATAATGCTATCACCACCTGACCCTTGCTGACCGTGAACTTGTGCCAGTCCGCGTTGACGCCGCGAATGCCCATCACCCGGAAGTAGTTGTCCGATCGCTCCACCTTAATCTCTATGACAATAGTCATCAGCTGCTTGATTAAGGAGACCGTCTTCTCGTCAAAGGCCTCGCTGTTGAGGATATAGACCCCGAATCCCTCGACTTTTTTGAGTTTTGCCGTCATCACGTGGAGGAACTGGTACAGCACCTCCAGCTTGCGGTACATCAGGAGGGTCGAAACCGAGTTGATACAGAACCGGATCGGGGGGGGAAAAAGGCCGGTCTCTTTACCGGAGAAGGTCCCGTCGAATATCGTCTCGATCATCTGGGAGAACTTGATCCCGATCCCGGTAAGATCGGTGGGGTTGGTGACAAACATGAACCGTCCGGTGTCGGCGACCGTCGGCGTCGAGCTTTTGGTGATCGCGTCGATCACACCGACGAACTGCTTATCGGCGCCGGCGGCCTTGAACTGGTCGATCACCTCAGAGGCGCGTTCGTTGGTGGAGAGCATCACCGCGTACTCCCCATGCAGAGGCCGGGTCAGGCTGTACGCGAGATCTTCCGCACAGCTCAGGGAGGGGGCCAGAATGAGGAGGTTGGTTCCTGCATCGAAACCCCCGGTTGCCTGGTCGATCTGAGGGATGCCGGTCTTGTAGGAGTACATCTCTTGTCTGATCATTTCACAGGAGGGATTATAAGTGCTTTTGCCGGGAGCAGGCCTCGAAAAGGAGGTGCAGACACCCCACCCTCTTCAGCCGGCCGGATATGCAGAGGTAAAGCCTGATAACCTTCGCTGCCCTACGATTAGGCCAGATGTTTTACTGGCTCTACGAGCGGATGCTTCTCTCGCAGATACAGGACCTCCCCCGGCATATCTGTTTTATGATCAGCGGTGCAGACTTGGCTGCAGAACCGGGGAAGTGCCTTGAGGTGACCGGCTGGTGCTCCGAGTTGAACGCCCTTCTTGCACGCCAGCACCAAACGCCGGCAGCACCAACGCTATGTGCCATCCAGGGTCTGACCTTCCATGTCAATGAGCTCTCCCCGGGCGAGCTTGACCGTACCCTCCCGGAAATAAAAAAAATCGCATCGGTTGCCCGGCTCGAGCTGCACCACGGCACGACTGAGGTGCGCGCAGGTACCGGTCTCGATGTCGTGGTCGCGATCGGCAAAAGCGGGCGCGAAGAGATCACGGACTGCATCAGGAGGCTTGCGCAAAACGGTGTCCCGCCTTCGGAGATCGATGAGAAGACACTTGAATCCTGCCTGACCTTCCGGTACGACCCGGATATCGTGGTCAAGACCGGCGGCGATAACCTGACCGATTTTCTGATCTGGCAGTCGGTCTACTCGGAGCTCTTCTTCTCCGATGTTAACTGGAAATATTTCCGGCGCGTGGACTTCCTGAGGGTGCTGCGCGATTACCAATCCCGTATCCGCCGTTTCGGAAAATAATAAAAATTATTTTATCCGGATGCTGACCCAGCTCGGTATCCCGCCCACGATCCGTTCGGCAAAGGCGTACTTGTTCTTGAGGGCAACGGAGAATACCCGCAGTTCCGGGATGGCAGCGTAATCCTGATCCCGACACCAGCGTTCAAACCGCTGGTAAAGCTCATCCTTTGCGATGATCGTATCAGGGCCCTCTTCGGCCGCTCTGACGACCCGGGTACTTACGAACCGCTGTATGGCATCCCCTTTCCGGCGCTTTGCCCGGGTCTTTGGCGCAGGTTTGGCAGGTAATGCAGCCGGATGCGGGACCGGGGTTGCCGGGTGCGGCTGGGCAGGTTCCTGCGGTTTTGGCACTGCCGGGGATTTTCTCTCTTTTCTCTCCCTGATCACCTTCCCCGGCACCGTGGGATCCTCGGCATTGATGACCGGCGGCGCCGTGGCCGGATGTCCGGCCGGTGCGACATCCGGCGCGACGATCACCCGTGAGGGGGCCGGGGACGTGGCCTTTGGCCGGGGCTGGTATGCGATCCCCAGGCGCCCTGCAAGCGCCCTGTTGCACTCGTCACTCAGATCCAATTGTTTTCTCTCTGCTGCTGTCACAAGATCGGACCGGAGCAGGACCGGCACATGCTGCCAGCCGGGCCCTGCCATCTTTCCCGCACCCATAGATTCACCATATTCCCACTGGTATCTTCCGGGAAATATAGTACACGAAACTAAACGCAGAATTATGAACGTAAGGGGCCGGTTTAATGCGCTTTTGCACTCAGCCGCTGATCGTAGATCCGGATGGCTCGGAGCAGGTCAATCTTCCGGAAGAGCGGCCAGTACGGTGCGCAGAAGTAGACCGCGGATTCGTGGCCGTTTGCAAGCCAGGGCAGGAAGTTGGAAGTGCGGTATTCGTTCCCGGTCCGGATGATCAGATCGACCGGCGGGATCTCCTTTCCTTCATGGAGATGAGATTCGACCATCTGGAGGTCGATGGACTCGGGGGTGATCTTTCCTTCGCGGACGGCCGAGACGATCTCCCGGGCGGCAAGGACGATCTCGTTTCTCCCCCCATATGCGAGCGCAACACTGAGAGTAAAGCCATCGTAGTTTTTTGTCACCTCTTCTGCGGCCTCTACAGCGATCCGCAGGTCATCGGGAAGGAGCGACCGGTCGCCGACCATCTGGATGCGAATCCGGTACCGGTGCACCCGCTCATCGGAGATAGTGCGCATAAATTTCTCCTTGAAAAGCCGGAAAAGCTCCCGTATCTCCTCCTCAGTCCGGTTAAAATTTTCCGTGGAGAACGAATAGATGGTGACGTACCGTATACCCAGATCGTGGGCCCAGTCCAGCATCTCCTCGGTCTTGTCTGCCCCGGCCCGGTGCCCCTCTGCGGTATTGATGCCCGTCTCTTTTGCAAACCGCCGGTTGCCATCCTGGATGATGGCGACATGGGTGGGGATCTGCGGACACTGCATCAGGAGGTACCGCTCGTAGATGGGTTCGAGAAGCCCGCGAAGGGTCACAGTGGGGTCACCTCGACCACCATGCCGCCGTCAGGATAGCGCTCGACTACTGATTTTTTCCCCGGGATCTTGTCCCTGTACTCTTCGAGCAGCCACCATGCGGTCTCGACTCGGTCGCCGCAGTCAGCAAACTCCTCATCGGCAAGGAAGATCCGGCACCGGGCAACGACGGCATCCCGGGTGCCCGGGTGGAGTTCCAGCACGCCATAGACAATAGTCCCGTCGTCGGTCACCTCATCGAACGGCCGGGCGGTGTTCTCCGCGATGCGCCTGAGGCGTTCCCGGAGCTGCACAGAGTCTTTGAATGACGATGCGCACCAGTGGACCTTGTCGTGCTTAACAAGGTCATCCGCCCAGTCGCGTGCCCCGCTGACAGCGTTATGCACCCCATCGGCCAGCTCGTATCCCCGCTCCCGCATATCGTCAGCGTTGGTCTCGCCCCATTCGAGTTCGTTGATATTTAAGAAATCCAGGTACGGAAGGGCAGGGATGAGCAGTTCAAGGCCGGGGAGGGCCGGGACCTCTATACCGATGTCAAAGCCCATCTCCTTTGCACGTTGAGCGGATGCGATGTAGTCCGTGCCGCAGATCTGATCCCAGCACTCGCGGGGCGGGTGGAGCCGGATCTCGTCCACGAGCCCGGCGAGCTGTTCCAGCTCGGGTTTTGTCGGGGCCTGCGCCGTATAGAGATGGATATGGTGCTCGTTTCCGAAATGATCCTTGAGAGCCTTGCAGTATTCCTTCACCCGGTCGATGCACAGCAGCGGTTCGCCACCGGTGACACCAGTCCCGAGCGCGCTCATCCGTTCGGCGATAGAAACAGCCTGTTCCGGGGACTCGATCCTGCGCTCGTTTGCAAAGACCACATCCTTTCCTTTCCGCTCGCTGGAGAGGGGGCAGTACCAGCAGGCACGGCGGCAGCGTCCCGTTACAAAGAGTACCATCTTTGCGCCCTGGTTACAGAGAGTACAGCCTTTCGCGAGGGTCATGTTCATTCCTGCCGGGATCCGGAAGACCGGTGCGGTCGTGCGGAGAGATTGCGTAGTACGTTTGTGCCGGGGATTCAAAACCCTTCTTGAAAGGGTCAGAGCCGAAACCATCCGGTAAAGGCAAAGGGGGGTGGGGGGTGATCCCCACCCCCTTCCCCTTCATTTTTTCAAGTGGGGGTTACCCCCCCACCATTATGTCCGGGCAACAGGGGGGTACCTTCTCCCCCCCCCTTTGGCCCGGGCCGGACCAGAGCAACGAACCAAAAAACCACACGGCCGGAATGTCTCCGTCGAAAAGTCCACGAGAACCTACCTCAGTTTCCCGTGCAAAAACAGCAGGCATCCCATGTATGGTGGATGGGGGTGATCCCCACCCCCCTCCTCCTCATTTTTTCAAGAGGGGGTCACCCACCCATCCTGTCCGGGCAAAGGTGACCACTTCAAACCCCGTTCATAGCAGCTCGCTCAAACGGTGCCCCCCGCTTTCCTCGCACCTTACTTGGTACTTGCATCGGGTGCAGGGGGCGTTAAGCGGATGGGCAGGCGCCTCGCCCCGCTGGATCGCCCGGAGCCTGTGGAGCGTCGCAAGGAGCTGGCGCCTATCCCGGGGCTGAACCGCATGGTACCGGGATACGCCATCAGGGATATACTCCACATGGCCTCCCTCCACCTCCTTTCCGGTCATCTCTTCGAGGCAGAATGCGATCCCCGCAATCCGGAGCCGATCTGCTGCATAGGTGCCAAAAGGCATCGCCCCGGCCGCCCGCACAATAGAGAATGTCCCGTCATCGGTCACCCTGTCGATCATGCCGGCGATCCCGTGCTTTTTAGAGATCACCGTAACATCGGTCTGATCCGCCGGTTTCCACTCGTGTTTGTTGCAGGATCCAATGCAGAGGTCCAGAAATTCCTTAAGGGCCGGGTCGGTTGCCGGGCGGACGGTGAGCACCTCGTCCCAGATCGCGGCAGCATCGAGGGGGTGGCCAAGATGGTAAGAAATCTGCTTGCAGACCGCGTACCGGTCCGACTCGGTGACCGGCTCGTTCTGTTCGTAGTAAAACCGGACCGGGCAGGCATGCACCCGCACCAGGTCAGAGATCGTGACATGCCTCACCTGATCCGCCAGAATAATTCCTCTAAAGAATCGAGGGAAAACTGCCACATATACTTATGGGAAACAAAGAGTTCGCGTGCAGGGGGGTGACCAACTATTCATATCAGAAACGGCTAACGGATCAGTATGACCGGACAGGAAATATCCGTCAATATCCCCCCAACGCTGGATCCTGTGTACAGCAATATGATCCAGATCGCGTACAAGGACGACGAATTCACGTTTGTCTTCCTTCACCAGCTCCCGCAGGTCAACCAGGCGCGGGCAAAGGCTATAGTCTCCATCACGCCGGCACATGCAAAGAACCTCCTCGCCGTCCTCCAGAAGACCGTCGCCGACTACGAAGGAAAGTTCGGGACGATCTCCCCTGCAAAGGAGCCCCATGCCCCCGATAGCGTGACGACACTCCGTGGGTATTCCTGAAACATTAATCGAACACAGATTTTATTAGCGCACAGGTCGATATTGTGAGGCAGTGCGCCGCCGTGGCTTAGCGGCATAGCGGCTGATTCGTAATCAGCAGGTCGAGGGTTCAAGTCCCTCCGGCGGCTTAATCCCTTTTCACTTTCTGCATCAATCGTTAGTTTGTTTTCAGTGTAGAGTGGTTTACACTCATCATTTTCTTGATTTACAACGGAAGGGTTCTGTTGTGTCTGTGGGTGGTAACGGATTTTTCACCTCGGATGAAGTTACATATCAACCGCAGACGCAACAGAACCGTGTTAACGTCCCGTAGAATAAATATAGAGATATAGGTTTATAGTATAGTCAGATATATAAAAAATAAGCAAGTAATTTATCCGAGGATGACAAACACCTTGATGATATTCCATGACCCGACCGCAAAATGATCAGGGTGTTTCTGTTATAATCGGGACCCTTCTCTTGATCCTGATCACGGTGACCGCCGCTGCTGCCCTTGGGCTCATGATCTCGCAGATGCAGAAAGCCGAGATGACCCGGCAATCCCAGATGACGGCGGTCAAGGATGAGGATATCATAATCTCCGGAATGAGCTTGGTTAATAATGAAACATATTGGAATTCCACGTATCCAGTGCCACCACTCAATATCCCTAATTCACAAAACTGGAGTTCGGTGTCGTATAACCTGATGAACCTCAACACGCAGAATGTCAATGTTGCAGGTATTGCCATCAATAACAATTATGGACTTAATTTTACCTTTACCTCATTATCAGGCTCCTATTCTGAGGGGGGTTGTTATGATCTCGGGGGTTCAGGGGGATATTGTAATGCTTCTTATTCTAATCCGAATTTGAATTCGAATTTGTCCTTCTTTACGATTCCTGCAGGAGAAAGCACAAAAATAACGATCGATCTGACCAGCGCTCCCGTTCCCATTGGAACCGGTAGTCAAATCGATATCAAAATCTTAACATCACTTACGAACCTCTTTGAACAGACCTACCGGCTACCGACCCCAGTGATTGTCTATAATACTGAATCGACAAACCTTGGCTCAATCCAGCGGGACAGCATCATGCTGGACGGTTCCCAGTCATCTTCAGTAAATGCGACCATCGTCAGCTGGAACTGGACACTTGTGAATGCAACAAATACTTGGCCGACGAGTGGAAATTGTTCAGATGTAAACGATTTGGGTCCGGTAAGCGGTCTTCCAACCTATTTCAGCAGTAAAATTGTCCATGTCTCCCCCCCGGTCCCTGGACCTTTCTGTACTAACCTGACCGTAACGGACAGCAATGGGATGATTGCGACAACGTCCCAGGATCAGCTTATCCCGTACGATACACAATTTACACCAGCGGCCAATTTAATTGCCACATTCAATGCCACATCCAACCCACCTATCATCAATGTCACCATCTTGGATATCAATGGGAATCCCGTAAATAATGCAGCGGTTAACTATGTCTTGGATGTTAACCAATTTGGAAACTTGACACTCAGTAATTATGTTGGTACGACCAATAGTCAGGGAATGAGCAGTACCAACGTCACTTGCGGTACCGGAACGGTCAAAGTAGTTTCCGGACAATTACCCTCCAGTGAGGTGGCGGTCAGTGCAAATAGTGAATGCTAATAGATTATAGAAAGAGTTACCTTGAGCCGTGCTCAGGCAGATTGGATGATGTGAAAATCTTCGGCGATCTCTTCTCATTAACAGGCTATAGGGTTATTTTCCGTAATCTATTCTTGGTTCGATGCATTAACGATGTGAATGTAACGTGATTGACATAACCACTATTCCAGTAAAAGATCAACCATTATCATTCAACATTACTAGAGCATTCAGATAGTTATCCACGCACACGAACGCTGACGTTCCCAAAATTCTGTAACTAGGCAGGCATAAGCTATAGTGGCAGAAAAACCAGAAAAATTACGTCGCCTTACTCGTCCAAGGCATCGGTCTGAACTGCGATGATCCGATTCATTACTGCCGGCTTATCCCGGTAATATGACCGGATCTGTTCGGTCACAGCGTTGTACTCCCGTATGCCAGCCTTCTGCAGGCCAAGAAGGAATGTTGTCCGGTCCTTGAGTTCCTGGTTGAGGAGATCCTTACTTACGCCATGGGTATCCCGGATCTTGTCAAAGAGGAAACTTCGGCCCTGGAACTGGAACTCATCGACATCGGGAAGCCATTTGAAGACGGTATTTGTGATAAGATCTCCCGAATCCCGGTCGAGTTCCAGCATCTCGACAATATTTGCCAGCCGCCGCATGCTCCGCTCCCCTTTCTTGATATGCATCGGAAAGAGCACCAGGTCGAGGTTCGAAAAGAGACTCCGTGGGACATTCATGGGGTTCGACTCCACGCGTGCGAGGAGTTCATCCATGGAGCCGGCGTGGATGGTCCCGAGAGCCGCGTGCCCCACGGCAATTGCCTGGAAAAGCGTGAACGCTTCGCTGCCACGCACCTCCCCTACGATAATGAACTCGGGCCGCTGTCGCAGAGCCGCAACGAGCAGGTCATAAAGCGAGATATCCCCGGGAGTTTTTGCTGACACACCGCTCACCCCGGATACGGACTCCCCCCCGCTGGAACTGCCGAACCCGGCCCTGGTGATGGACTGGATCCAGTTGGGGTGCATTAGGTTGAGTTCTGCGGTGTCTTCGATGGAGACGATCTTGTACTCGGGGGGGATGAAACTGCACAGAACGTTCAAAAATGTGGTCTTACCGGTTGCCGTTCCCCCGGAGACGAGGATCGAGCGCTTGTATTCCATCAGGATCCACAGGTACGCGAGCTCCATCGCATCGACCGAGTGATAGTCCATCATCTCGATGGGGGAGATGGGGTTAGCACGGAATTTACGAATGGTAAATGTCGATCCTTTCTTGGTTACCTCGCCTCCGAGCGTCAGGTTCCCCCGGCTCCCGTCCGGGAGCGAGACGTCGCGAATGGGCTGGAGGAGCGAGATATGCCTGCCTCCGACCTGCGCCAGTTTCAGGACAAAATTGTTGAGCTCGACCTCGCCGAATTTCACGTTGGTACGGATTGAGCCGTAGATACGGTGCTGGACGTACAGGAAGATATCCGAGCCGTTGCAGCTGATATCCTCGATGTACTTGTCCTTCATCAGGGTGTCGATCCGGCTGTACCCGAGATACTGTCGTTTAAGGGTGAAAAACATCCGCTCTTTCTGGTGTTCCGAGAGCTTGAGCCCGAATATGTTGACTAGGGAGTAGAATCGCTCACGGAGATAACCGGTTCTCCGGTCTCCTTCGATGACTTCGAGATTCGTACTCACCAATTTTTCAAAGGCGCGCTCGATTATATCGAGGGCTACTTTTTCATCTTCGGAGAGTTGCGGTTCGACCACATCATAAATAAGGGTCCCCTCTTTTTTGCTGTACTCGATATGGACATACTGGTAGGGGGGATCGATCAGGTAGGTGATATTAACATCGCGCAGCGATCCTTCGAGGGAGGGGGTATCAAGAACACCCGGATCGAAATCGAGCGTTTGGATTTCCTTCTGTTCCGGGGATTCCAGCAATGAACGGATCTTCTGCATAAATGAGAGGGGCGAAGGCTGCACGGCAACGGCCTGACCCGCTTCGGCTGCGGCTGGTGCAGGCTCCGGCTGGAGCGGAGGCATATCGAAAATCTCTTGCGGAAGCTCCGGAGCTGCGGGGAGCTCCACAGAAGGTGCCTCTGCCGGGATATCATAGTCAGGCTCAATAAAAAACACTATTATTTTCAGGCCAAACGATCGCAGAGATGCCAGCTGTACCCGAACCCTTTGACCAACCGGAAGTGCAGGTTTTTTTTCGGGTTTTTCCCGGGCCTGTGCCGGGGGTGTGGCGGGTATCGTTTCCGGTTCCAGTTCCGGCTCGATAAAGTACAGAATAAACTTCTGAACACTCGATGTGGGATACCGGTTGTCAGTATGGCGTGGCGGTTCGCTCTGCTCCGAACCAGTCTCCCCATATACGGGATTTTCTTCGGGCAGGTCTGATGGGGACCCTAGCGTATCAGTACGGATCTCTGTCACGGTGCTGTCAGGATCTCCTTTGCCAAAAACTGATGAAATCCTGCTTGCAAATGATTTGGATGTCATGATATGGAGATATACGCCGTTTTATTCAGCCATATTGTCCCCTGCGAATTAGTTGCAGAATGACTGATGGTATACAACCCGGAACTGGTATATTGGTGCGACGGGTTCTGGTATGTGCTGTTGTACCCATCTCCAAAGTCCCAGTACCAGGATGTGGGGCTGGGGAAGCCGGTGCTCTCGTCGCTGAAGATTACAGATGTGTTGGGCGTCCCGGCTGTCGGGTTTGCCGTGAAGGATGCTGAAGGGAGCGAATAGACCGTGATCTGACTGGACGGGGAACTCATCCACCCGTTGTAACCGTTGGTCGCGCTCAGATTTACGGCATAATCTCCTGCTACCGTGTACGTATGGATCGGGTTTTGCAGGGCGGATGTCCCCCCGTCGCCGAAGTTCCAGTTCCATGAAGTAGGCTGATCGGTAGATGTATCAGTAAACTGAACGGTAAGTGGCACAAGGCCTGTTGTCAGGTTCGTGGTAAATGATGCAGCCAGGGGTGAAACGGAGATCGTGCTCGTATACCAGCAGGAGCCCAGATTATTCGTTGCATCGAGCCTGACGGTGTAATCTCCTGAGGTCGTGTACTTATGCGTCGGATTCTGGAGGTGCGAGGTTCCCCCGTCGCCGAAGTTCCAGTTCCATGAGGTGGGCTGTCCGGTCGAGGTGTCGGTGAACTGAACGGTAAGTGGTACAAGGCCTGTTGTCTGGCTCGTGGTAAACGATACTATAAGTGGACAAACTGAGATCACCGCTGTGCTCTGCGACGATCCATAACTGTTTGTCGCTGAGAGACTGACATCATAATAGTTGTATCCGTTGTACATATAAACCGGATTTTGGGTTGTGTTGGTAACACTATCGCCAAAGTTCCATAACCATGACGTGGGCCCATTTGCCGAGGTGTCCGTAAACTGGACATAAAGCACCGGGTCTGATGGGGGTGGATATCCTTTCGTTACATTCGCCGAAAAACTGCTTATCGGGGCAGAAGGATTGGCAGATGTGGTATTAATGGTAGTGGCATTCGAACCGCTTGTGCACGATTGCCCATTGCAATTGATGGGTGTTACCGTAAGAGTGTAGTTGACCTGCACTCCAACGATATTTGCTGATACATTTTCTGGTGGGGTTGGGGTTGATGTCACCGCGAAACTTTCCGCTGATGGTGTACTCTCCCCTGCGATGTACGTGGCCGGCAGCGTCGGGGTTGCTCCTGACGCCGCGCCGGGTACCGGGCCTGTTCCGGGAACTGCGACAGAACATCCGCATGCCCCAACCAGCATCACGACGAAGAGACATACTACAGCCCCCAGTTTATACATATTTTTATTTCATTTACTATAGTCTTAAATCATTCTATTATCGAACCTCATTATTTATGAGAAGTTCCCGGAATGATTCCTAAATTTTTCTTGAAACAGACGAAAGATTGAAGAAAATGCCATCCCTATAGTTAGTGATGATGGAACGATCCCGTGTACTTTTCCTTCTCTTTCTCCTAGCCGGGTGTACTCTTTTTGTTGCAGGCTGCACCACACCTCGGGTGGGCGATACTCACAATACGACGGTTGTCATTCAGGACTATAATACCTGGGCGGACCAGCAAAGTACCTATTACAGCCAGGTCCGTTCCGCACTCACCCAAATCGGAAATACCCTTGATGATTATAATCACGCGATGGCCGGTAACTCTTCGGATCCCGGAACACTGCAGGGGGATGTTGCAGCAGACCAGCAAGCCATCGACCAGTGGGGCACTGCCAGCACAGCACTGGGATCTGCTACCGATACGTTCTCCGCGGACACTGCATCCCTTGATTTCGGAAATGATATAGAGACCCCCGGGCTCACCGGCCTGCTGGCGCAGGAGATGAAAATCTATTCCATAGATATGAGTAACGCACAGCAGCACTTCGTTGATTATAACCGGGATCTCAGCGGGTACCTGTCCCAGACCGATCCTGATTACCGGGATGATTCCCTGCGCATGGCCGCCATGGATGCAAAGGCCCGGGCATTATCCTCTCTTGAAGATGGCGATGCAGCGCTTTCAAATATCACTGCAACGGCGCAGCTCCTGCAGCAGCGCCAGTAATTTTTCTTATTGCCCTTTTGTCCATCCCGGCTGCACAGCAGTGTCGTTCCTGTACGGTATCGCGTGGGTCGTGCAGCTCTGGTCAGAACTTTTGCTTCTGACTGATCCACTCTAAACAGGTATGCGGATATCGGGAATACCGTCTTGCAAAAAAAGAAGCGTTCATTCACGTCCCTTTTGTTTTGAGACCCCGGCCTTATTATCAGAATTTACGGACGCATTCTGTGGACGTCCCCTTCACTGGAGAATCCAGTCCTGGACTGTCTGGTTATCGGCACCCTCGATATAGGTTGTGTTTGCACCTGAGATCAGGGAAAGCGTTCCCTGTTCGTTGATACCAAGGTTGTAGATTTGGATCCAGGCATTGTCCAGATCGGAAAGGTACTGCTGCCCGTTGATGGCCTCGTATGTCTGGGCGGAGTTTGGTGAGAAATAATACGTGAGATTCGTCTGGAACTGCTCCATGGAAGGAATGTAAATGCTGCTAATCGTGCCCTGATCGAGCAGATCACCGTTCACATAAACCGCGATGTCCGGGAAAGCAAATTTGAGGATCCTGTTGCTGTCAATGGTGATGTCGCCCGGCTGGTTGCTGTCTGCCACGAACTGCACGAATGCACCTTTTGGCAGTTCCCGGTATGTCCCGTTGATCGTAATTGTGGCGGGCGTGTCGCTGATGACAAACTGCACGCTTGAACCCTCCTCGATATAGCCGGGTTTTCCTGTCTTGACTACAATATCATTGTTTGAAATGTTATACGGTGCCGTAACCTCGATATACTGCGGTTTTAGCACATCGCTGCTACCGTAGATATTGTTGACCGTCAGCCAGACATCGTAGGTTCCCACGTCCGTGAAGGTTTCTACGGGATTCTGGTCAGTTGAGGTGTCATAAATGGTGGTGCCGGAGTTATAGAAGGTCATATTCCATGAGGTCTCCTGGAAGGTCCAGTTCCACGCTGTTGGGGACCCGGTGGATTGATCGGTAAACCTGACGGTGAGGGGCTCCGGGCCTGTGAGCGGCTGGGCTGAAAAGTTGGCAACAACGCGGGGCGGGGTTACAATAACCGCGTCTTCGTCGGCGGCTGTATCGATCTGGTCCCCGTTTTTCACTGTCAGGGTAACAGCGTACGTTCCCGGGGATACGTAGAGATGTGTAGGATTCTGTTCCTGAGAGCCGGTGCCGTCACCGAAATCCCACGACCACGTTTCCGGTGAACCAGCCGAGCGATCCATAAACGAGACGTTGAGCGGGGCGTTGCCCTCGGCAGGAGATGCGGCGATAACACCGGCGATCAGGGCAGGCGAGATGGAGTACCGGGACGCACTTCCCTCGTAATACCCGGGAAGCGCAACTAAGGTGAGGTCGTTTCCAGCATCCATCGTATCGTCTGTGATGACCATATATGAATTTTCTGACCCAGCGAGAATTTTACTGCCGTTGACAAGAATCTGGCGGACCTCCCCGGTTGTCGGTTCAATAGCAAAGGTAAGATTTGCATGATAATTCCGGACTGCCGGGACAACGCAGTCCCCGAAACTGCCTGTTGCTGCCTGTGTGCCGTTCATAAAAAGAGTGGCGTCAGCAAGACTGCAGCTCAAAATGTTCCCGTGGCGAAGAGTTATGGTCCCGGTGGTGTCCGAGTCAGCCCGGATCTTCACGAGAGAACCTGCGGGCAGTGGTGTTCTGACACCATTCACGGTGACAGAAGAATTGCTGTCTGACGAGACAAAAGATAAAAATGAGCCTTTCTTTATAATTCCATCGCGGATGGTATCGAAAAGCACTGGGGTTTCGGCGTCCTCCCGGGTGTCCAGAACATCATACGCGGTAGTAGTGCTGACGGCCCCGTCTCCGCGTGTGACCGTAAGAGTGACATTATAGGTGCCTTGCCGGGTGTACTCGTGAACCGGGGACGGATCGGTCGACGTCATGTTATCGCCAAAATCCCATACCCACGCCGTCGGATCTCCCCGGCTCATGTCGAGGAACTGTACGGAGAGCGGGTCGGACTGGTACCCGGGTGCTGCCAAAAGATCGGCGATGAGGGGCTGTGCAAGGGGTGTGGCAAGTGATGTGCCTCCATCTGCGAGGGACTTGAGCGAATCTGCGGAGACCTTGGGTTCGAACAGGTGCGCAAAACTACCGAAACCCGGCAAAAGGTGAAAATACATCCCGAGTGCGACGAGGATGATGAGTGCCCCGATTACGAGAGGGATGCGGACCTGTTTCCTGATGCGGGGTAAGCGGATCTTTTTTCTGTCGAAGGGAAGCTTTAGTTTCATGGGAGATCCTCACGCCCTGGACATCGCGCACGGTGCTTTAACACTTCCATGTGCGACCTGTCGTCCCTGGTATACCATGCGTTACCCCGTGCTTTATGTACGGTTCTTTTGAAAACCCAGTATTTGTCAAATTATTACGTAGCCAGTTAAAATATATCTTTTGAATTGAGAATATAGAGTTCTATGTACCTGTACCCGGTTTGTGCCCTTCCGGACTGCCCCCCCTCCTCAATTCCGATGACACCGGTCTATTTCGGTACTGCCGAGGAACTTTTTACCGGAATGCCCCTCGCTCTTATTTTCCCAACCGCCACTGGGTCGGGCTGAAACTGTTGAATGAGACCTGAACATACGTGTCCCTGAGATCCGCCGCTGCCGAACCAGGGACTTCGTAGATCAAGTAGCCGTCAATCGCGTTGCTGCTCCCGGGCTTGATAAAATAGCCCTCGCCATTAGAGTTGGAGGCACTGGGGGGAGAGTAAGCACTATTGGCCGTATAATTTTCCACGACGGTGGTGTTCTGCCCGAAGATGTTATACCCGGTCAGGAACGCATAGTCCCGCTTTTGCTGCCCGATTTCCCGGATCCACTGGTACGGCATGGCGTTGAAATCCGTGCTGTAAATATTGTATTCGTTCTGGCTGATGACAGAGGTGTCGAAATACGGGTTATTGGAATAGGTCTGGCCGTAGTAGCTGACGATAAACTCGCTTGCCGGCGGCACGATGGCACTCATGTTCCCCGTGTCTTCGATACGGATGAAAACAACAAGGAACGTGTCGCCGCTTGAGACCGGTGTTACCTGGACGAACCGGTTCCAATCCATGTCCCAATAGAAATAGAACGGCAGGACCGTTACGTTATAAATCGTTGCCAGGCACGGGCGGCTGTTGTCGCCGTACCAGTAGGATTCGCCTACATCGAGCGCGTTCTTGACCGGGACGGCTGGTTCGGTTGATGAGACCTGTGCAGGGGAAGACGGAGCCGGAGAAGGCCGGGGTGCGGCCGGGGTGCTTTGGACAGTTACTTCGGCGGGTGTCTCTTCTGAAGCCAGAAACGCTGCCAGTTGTGCGCTCCGACTGGATGAGGCTGTGGAATTGGCGGCTGTGGATCCTGATCCATGGAGGAAGCCCAGCAGGTTGTAGTCCTGTATCATGTCTGTGATTCCCGAGAGGCCACTATTCCCGGATAAGGGAAGGATGCTGAATACACCGGACCCTGCGGGTGAATTTGAAACCATGGCGGGGGACGCCGGAGAAAAGATATGGGCGGAAAAAAGAGAGGCCGCAATGAGGACCATGCAGAACCCGAGGGCGATCGCGGCAAACTCGGTACGTCGGTTCCCTATCCGACCCTTCCGGTGCCGCAGTAGAAAGAGAGTACTGTTCCGCACCAGGAAGAGGGCACTTACCGTCCCGATAATGCAAAGGATAAGGGCCATGATGGGAACGGTCAGAAAACCTGCCGGCCCGTTTGATCCAACCGGTGACAGTGCAGGCAGTATGATGGTGAGAATCATCAGTATTGCCGCAACCAGTGCGAATGGGGCAAACGTGACCAAGAAGGGGAGGATTAATCCACTATATCTGACGAGGTCGATCGGATGGGTCTCACGAACGGCAGCGGAGTGATCCGTGCTGCCGTGGACCGTGGCCGCATTTCCGGGTGTTTTCTTTTCCCTGTTGTCATGTACCAAAATGCGAACCTTTTGGCGGAACGTATTAAAGAGCCGTACAATGCCGGTACCCCCCGAAAGGATCTTTTTTCTTGGCCGGGCTGGTTTTGGGGGTTCGGCAGCTGGTGGGACGGGCATGGTTGTTTCTGTCTCCTTCGAAGGTTGCGCGTCATTTGATGGATCTGATGGTATTGGTGGCGAAAGATCTACCGGAACAACGGGTGCAGACCGTAAGGCAGCAATAGATGGATCTTCTTTTAGTGGGTCTGCCACCACCCCCTTCTGGGAGCTTTTTACGATCATGCTGATGGGGCATGCGGCCGGACCGGTTGTTGGTGTGCCCCTCCTTTTATGGGGGAATAACGTGTTTTTTATATCATCCAGAAATGAGCCTTCACTTGATTTTCCCCTGCCAAATCCATAACTGAGGAATGCTTTTCCTGCTATATTGATGGTAAAAACAACGACCACAAGAACAAACGCAGCAGCAAATCCTGCTGAAGGTTTTACTAACGTGGCTTCATCGAATGCATGATAAACTGCATAGGGTAGTGTTGCGACCATATCCTGGAACGGATACACTTTCACACCCCCAAGCGCCCCGCTCGCAGACTGGATACCGAACTCCGGCATATACTGCGTATAACCGGCCGTGAGGATCACGATTGCCGACTCTTCTGCCGCACGCCCGAAACCAAGCGTGAATCCGGTGAGGATCCCCGCAAAGGATGTCGGGATCGTAATACCCCGGATGGTCTGCCACTTATTGGCGCCGAGCGCGTAACTTCCCTCCTCCAGCTCCGGGGAAACCCGGTCAATGGCATCTTCAATTGCACGTTCGATGACCGGCATGATCAGGATCGCAAGTGCGACCGCACCGGCGATCAGGGAATATCCCCCGGTGATTTGTTTGAGGTAAATGACGAATATGAGAAAACCAAAGACACCGATCACGATTGAAGGTGTCCCCGAGAGAACTTCCAGCAGGAACCGGAATGATCGGGTGATACCGTTATCCGCCGCATACCGCTTCATATAGACTGCAGTTCCGAATCCGAAGGGTGCGGCAATGATGGTTGCAGAGAACGAGAGCAGGATCGTGCCGACAATCGCATTGGCGATGCCCTGCCCGAGGCCGGGCGTGGCGTTCTCCGGTGTCGTGATAAAATACCATGAGAGGGAGGGCAGGCCGCCGATGAATACCTGCCCGACTATCAGGAACAGCACACCGACAACGGCCAGTGTTGCAAGAAGACACAACACCGTAATGATCTTCTCGGTTGCGAGCCTGCTCATTGTCGTCATGAACCGGACCTCTTCTGGGCCCAAGAGCATACGAGCCGAACTCCTGCCACCGCAAGAATTTCCATCAGGAAGAGCACAACGGCGATCCCGAAGAGAGCGGCCCGGGGTTCTGGCAGGGCAACATTGTACATAATATCGTTCAGGATCTTGGCGGTCATCGTGTACCCTTCGTCGAAAACAGATGACGGGATGACGGGAGTATTTCCCATGAGCATCACGACAGCCATGGTCTCCCCCATCGCCCGCATCATCGCAAGGATGACCGCAGTAACAATGCCCGGAAATGCCGCCGGGATCACCACGTTTTTCAGGGTCTCCCAGCGGGTCGCCCCCAGTGCGATGGAAGCCTCCCGGTACTCATCCGGGACTCCCCGCATAGAATCCTGCGAGAGGGCGACGATGGTGGGGATCACCATCACCGCAAGAATGGTGGCGGTGAGGAGAAGCCCTACATGGAAATAGGGGTGAACATTCCGAAAGATTGGGATGAACCCAAGGACATGATCGACAAAAGGGTTGAGGTCGTCGACAAAGAAATTGGAAAGGATCAACAACCCGAAAAACCCGTAGACAACGGAAGGTATACCGACGAGCAGTTCTACGAGAGGACGCAGAATTTTCTCCAGCCATGCTGGTGCCCATTCTGCCAGGTACATCGCGGTGAAGATGCCGACTGGTACGGCAAGGGCGAGAGTGAGCGCGGTCAGGATGATCGTATCAATGAGGAAAATAAGGATCCCGTACTGATGTGTATCGTAATTCCAGACCGACGTCGTGATAAACCCGATCCCGGACATTTCCAGTACAGGGGCGGCAGTATAGAGGAGAAAACCGATGATCACAAAGACAAGGAACGCAGTGATGCCGGCAATGCCAAAAAAGATCCCTTTGGGCAGGTCGATCTTTTCTTTCATGGTGTTCCATTCTGTCTGATGATCTATGAGGAGGTATTTAAAAAAAAGTTTTGGAGTCGATTCATCCCAATTATGAGATGTCTGCGACTGCGAAGTTGTTGGTTTCCTGGAATACGCCTTCCTTAAGACCTGCAGAATTGGTTTCCTGCGGGTTGGATTCCATAAAGTTGATGAAGTCCTGCACGTTTGCAGAGGGTTGGCCGTTGGTCAGGTAGCTGAGTGGTCTGAACAAGGCAATCGGGTAGGTTGTTTCTGCTGCGCCAGTCTGAGTCGGGGTTTGGCCCTTCTCAACGGAGGTCTGGTAGATGTACTTTGCTACTGAGCGGAGTGAGTTCCAGTTCGTGGTTATGTTGGTCTGGGTGTCAAAAGGCACATAGGTTGAAACAGAGGAATTTGCAAAGGAGTAATCTTGACCAGTTGAGTCCTGGATTGGCACGATGGCAACGGTTGGAGCTGATCCGGATGCTGCGGTCATGGTGTCGCCATAGTCAGCGAAACCGATTGAATATTTGGTTGACCCTACAGTCTGGACGACGGCCATGTTACCATTTACAGCTTGGTATGGAAGTGCATTGGTTGGCTGGGGCAGGGTTGTCAGCTGCGCTGACTGTCCGAGGAAGCCGTAGAACACTGTTGCAGTGCCTGAGCTGTCGGCACGAATAACAACATTTGCGCCAGATACGAAATCGTTGCCGGAAGGTGCAACACCCGTAAATGCATCAACAAGATCTGCATAGCTCAGCTGCGGTACGGTGGTGGCGTTTGCCGGTTTTGCAGCGTTGGTAATGACTACAATTGCACCCTCACCGATCTGGTACTGCTTGAGATTCGGGAACTGGGTGGTCCATGCGGACTTGACTGGTTCGGAGATGGCTCCGATATCAGCGACGCCGTTACCGACTGCCTGGACACCTGCACCGCTGGCGATTGCCTGCGAGACGATCTTGACACCCGGGTTCTGTGCGGAGTAGAGCGCGCCTGCTGCCTGCGTGATCGGGTCTACGGTTGTTGAACCGGCGACGAGGATCTCACTCTGGGAGGCTGCATTTGCCTGGTTAGCATTCACATTTTTCGATACGCTTGTTGAGAAGGTACCCATGATGGTACCTACGGCGACTGCACCGATGACGGCGACGACGATAAGGACGAGCGTCGCGACAATCGGTGAGACTGCCACATCATGGTTCATGCGTTTCATGTTTGCGTACATTGCTGTTTTCACCTTGGTGTTTCGTGGATGGGATTTGAGAAAAATTTGTAGAGACTAAATGATTTGCCACGGAGTTCTTGCGGTGAAGTTCATTCATCCCCCACAGATGTCAATTCACCAATCAGAGTATCGACTTTAGACTATATATTTTTAGCGCTTTTGATATAGATTTAAGGCTTTTCAATATAGTGATCGCAATAGGATATAGGGATGTACTGGTTTACGACGATCTTTGGCCCGGTACAGTGAGTGTTGCAGCGTTCCAAAGCAGGGAGGGTTGTTTTCCGACTGTTGCGAGTTCCATGACAGGTTCTGGTGCATCCGCAGTTGGCGACCACAAAGACCACTATTTCACCCTTGTTAAGATGTTCAAATAATCGTTAATTCAGGAGCGTCTTTAGAACAATACCTTTTTTATCGTCACGCTCTCCATCCTCACTGGAGGATTGAAAGATGAATGCGAAATATTTCGGCGACACCAAGGATCTGTTTAAGTACGATCTTATTACTTCACTCATCAAGGGATTTAAGGGCAGAATCGATCGTATCGTTATCGTTCCCATGCTGACGAAATACGATCCTGATTTCAAAGGAAATCCCGGTTGCCGAAACACCGATCTGATTGCCTGTTTCCGCAGGCTCAGGAGAACGGAAGAAGTCGACCACTATTACGATGAACTGAAAAGTTACATCAAGGAACTCAAGGCAGATATCAATAAAAAGAAAGTCCGGATACGAATCGAAAAAGGCGAGATCTTCTCAAAACAGAAACGCGATGAGTATTTCCGAAGTATCTATGAAAATTTTCCCACAGCCTCATTAATCTTTATCGATCCGGACACGGGAATCAAGGAGAAAAATTTCACGGAAAAACACCTCGCCTTCTCCGAGCTGAAAAAATTTTATGAACAACTCGATACCGAATCAATTCTCATGGTATATCAGCATTATCAGCGCCGGCGCCCTCCCGCCTCGGATGAGCCAAAAAGGAAATTCAATGAGGTTTTAACGCTGACAGGTACTGCCCCCATTATAATTGCCGACAACACGGTTATGTTTCTGTTTCTCACCAAGGACCAGGAGTTATACGAAACACTGACCGGGGTCCTGAGGAATTATGCCCGGATCGAGCAGGCTGCTGCAAGGAGTAAAAACAGCGGACGATCGATCGACGTCATCGTCTCTGCCTGAATTTTAATTTTTTGCTGATAACGAAGTTTTATACATGCTTTTTCTTTGAAACGAAGAAACAACAAGCCGGACCAATACGAACTAATTAACAGATATTCAAAAGAGACATACAACGTAGGGTTCTCACCTTGGAGCAAACAATGAAACCATACCCAAATCGAATGACAGATGCGGCATATCTGAAATCCCTCCGCAATGCTGAAAAACAGGTAGCAAGCACCAAAACGGCATACGAATCTGCGCAGAAAGCATATGATAACTCATCCATCAAAAAATATGGCTTTTGGAGACATCTGGAAAACTGGCGAAAATTACGTAAACTTAAGGGAATTCTACGAACAGATCAAAACACACTCAGCGTTCTCTTGGAATATGAGAAGGACCAAAAAAGGGTTGATTTAACAGATTAACACGGCAAAATAACTTTTTCCCATCTGTCCTGATATTGATAATTTGTCGGCGTATAGAGAATAATTTACGGCAAAAATACCTGAAGATCAACAGTTAACCTGTCAGAACCAAAAATTTTAAGTGATGAAAATCATCCGCACATCCGGAGTACGGAGGGTTCTCTCTTATTTCATCACATCTTCCATCTGGGCTTTGCCATATACGTACGCAGGCATGCCCGAGAGCAGGAAGGCTACCCTGAGCGCCTCTTCGATCTCCTCTTTTGTAACACCGAGCTTGGCTGCACCGCCCATCTGGGCGTGAACGGCGTGCTGATCACGCAATGCCGCAGCGATCGCGATCGCGATCAGCTTCTTGGTCTTCCGCGAGAGCGCCCCGTCATCCCAGATATGTTGTTCAAACCGCATGACGAGTTTGAACATCTCGGGATCTTTTTCCATCAGTTCCTTAAAGAATTTTGGAACTTTTCCGATCTTTTTCTTGAGATCTTTGAGTTCTTTATCTGTGTTTTTCTTTGCCATACTATCTCACCATTTGCACTAATTTGTTCTAGGAGACCTGTTCTTTTGACCGCCGGCTTATTTACAAAGCCGGATTAGGTATTACGATTAAATAACTGTTGGTATGACTCTGTTAAAACATCTCTTTTTCGATATATAACAGGAAACTTGATTCCTGCACTTTTTGTTTACCGAATACCTGAAGATAGGCAAGTTTAACAGTCCATAAGACAGGACCATAAAGCAATTGCGTCGGCAATAATGGCCAGATTCTGTTTAAAATCAGCGTCCTTCTTCTGCCAGTATCAGATTCCGCATCAACACTTCACATGGAGGATCGCTGCAAAGGAACGATATTCAGAGGAAAAAAAATTCATGATCTCCGGCGTCGGCCGAATAATTGTCCTGAACTTCGCTAAGACCAGAAGGGCGTCCGATGTGATGGGAAGATCCCCGAATTGTCCGGTGCCGATATATACAATATCAGGTTTTTCTTCCTCGAGAAATGAGAGCTCGCTATCGATGAGAGGGGTATGGTTGAAGAAACGCCGGCATTTCCGGGATTTTTTCTTGGATCTTTTTTCGACCGAACGATCCCGGTGAACGATCACATCGTGATCGTACCGGACAGCATCAATCTCGATCCACCCATAACCTGTTTTCATGCTAAAATTACCATAGGCAACCTAAATATTTATATATTTTTGTACAAAAAATAAATAGTTAACAATAGTCAAATCATTAGAGAATTTTACCGGGACGATAAAACTGAGGCTTATGACGTAAAGGCATTAGAAGGCCGCAACTTGGTCGGGATTTTGGGTTAATCATGTTGTTGGCATTTCAGAAACTTTTTATTGGATTCTCTGTTGTCTTGCTCATATTGGTAATTGCTGTTCCGGTCTATCATATACTCAATCACTCACAGGGGCCGGATCTTACCGTGCAGATGTACGTATCCATGTTTCCGGAGCTCGCAAATAACAACCCCGAAGCCCTCGTTGATTCCTTTATCTTATCACCTGATGGAAGTTTGACGCTGTTGGCGGCAAAGGATGTCAGCGTTCGCGGGTATCTTATCGGCAACACCGCTAAAATTATGTATATGGGAGGACGGGACGATGCAGAACTCACCTCGCTCAACATCCAACTTCGTAAATCCGGCAAGCTGGTTCTTAACCAGACGCACCCAAAACCGTCGATCAACCAACAGTTTACTTTTCAGAACGTTGGAGCCAATGGCCCTGATGAAATCATTGTTATCGGAAACTTCAGGGACAATTCACAGCAGATACTTCTTACCGCCTCCGTATAATGACGGGTGACAGATACATCATGCAATTATACCTGGTACCATAACGAATTAAGATCGAGTCGGGTCGGTGGCGGTTAAGGATAAGCGAATTTATGGTTACAGTCAGGTAAACCTATCGGATTGGATATCTATCCAAAAAACATTGTTTGATTTTGTATCAGGACGACGCTTTCGTTGCATTCTGGGGCATGCCCGCATCCGGCAGGTTCAGCTCCAGCATCACCGGGCAGTGATCAGATCCCTTTATTGCCGACAGGATCGCCGCATCGGATACGTACGGCCGCAGCGCCTGGCTGACAAAGCAGTAATCGATGCGCCAGCCGAAGTTCCGCGCCCGTGAATCATTCTGGAACGGCCACCGGGTGTAGTGGCCAGCACCTTCGTGAAAGATCCGGAACGTATCGGTGAACCCCATACTGACCAGCTGGTCGATCCTTCCACGCTCCTCCGGGGAAATACCGACCTGCCGGACCGGCTTTTTTGGCGGGTTGTAGAGATCCTGGTCAGTATGCGCCACGTTGAAGTCACCACAGACGATCACCGCCCGACCCTCTTCGCAGAGCGACCGGACGTACAGGAGAAACGCATCGTAAAATTTCAGCTTGTTGTCGAGGTTTCCCATCGGTTTGATCCCGAGAGGGAAGGAGATATTGAGCAGTACAAATCTGCCGTAATCGGCAACAAGAACCCGGCCTTTATTGTCGAAGACCGGGTCACCGAAACCGTAGTGTACGGATAGCGGCTGGTGCCGGGTGAAGAGCCCGACCCCGGCGGTGCTCCCCGCCGGCACCGCAGAAAAATAGGTATGGTAACCGTACAGGTTCCGCACGTTCACCGGCAGCTTCTCCTCAGGAGCTTTTGTTTCCTGGACGCAGACAATCTCCGGGTTGTGCCTGAAGACCGGCAGGAAATGTTTCCGGTCATAACACTCCCTGAGGCCGTTGACATTCCAGGAAAGGAGGGTCAGCATCCTGCACTCCTGTTTTTTTCTGGTAATGACAATACCCGGGCGATCACGAAACGGTAACGATGCATCCCGCGCTGTATTCGGATGTGCCAAACATCATCAATTGTTACCTCTCTTTCCAGGGTGTCCCGGGCGAGGTAAAACTGCACCTGCATATCCGGCCTCCTTATCGTTTTTCTTCTCCTTTCAGTTCCCTGAGGAGCTGCTTAATCTCTACGGCATCTCTCACGTACATCCGCTGGAGGATCTGCACCTGGCGATCCTGCCAGAGGCTGAACCCGAAGATGAGGACAAAAAACCCGATAGCGATCGAGAGCGCCCCCCACTTTGCCGTGTACGGCCAAGTCAGGAGATTGAACCCGTGATAGATAAATAGCGGCCCTATGATCATCAGGGCTGCCGCCGAGATCACATATACCAGGTTCTGGTTCCTGAACTCTTCATCGCTCACCGGCCGGTCGTCAATGAGCATTCTTCTGGGATCGGGTAATTTCATACACATATCACCTGTTTTTCCGGGTCTGTGAGTTTTTATCTGGCATTTTCTTCATTCTCATCGGTTGCATCTCCTTTAGGGCCCATGACTCAGGTAAAATCACTGCTCAGCACCTTCAGCTCGGGATACACGCGCTGCATGTCCTGCACCGCACTCTGAGCGTCTTTGAGGTTCTCTGAAAATCCTGCCGAGTCATGGTTATGATCGGCAAGGACAGCTTTCATGCAGGCCGTGTCAGCGTCATCCGAGCTCTGGATGATCTCATTGACCTGTTCCAGCACCATGGCGATAGTAAATCCTGAGTCTGTCGCCGGAGACGCACTGCTTTTTGCTGAAACGAACTCTCCCCGTCCCCGGGTCATCTCACTCTCACCGTTCGCAAACTCATCGCATACCGCCATCTTCTCCTTGGTGGTCTGCATCGATGGCACGGAGGCAAGGTCAAAGAGCGCGGAAGTGCATTGGTTGTACCCGGTTACAAAATCTGCAACGCCGGCCTGCCAGGACGAGGTATAGTTCATGTTGTCGGCATCGGTCGGGACCAGGTTCTGCGAATATCCCTGTACGCTGGTCTGCATATACTGGTTTCCCGGCTGCGAGACCTCCTTGTAAAATACCTGCGAGCCGAATGCGAAAATCGACTGCGCATCGATCTCGCTACTATTCTGATCTCCGGACGGTGCGGACAGCGGGTTTAAAGCAGGGGAGACGTACAACGTGGTTGCAAGGAGAGCCCCGATAAGGATGCCGTATTTCAGGATGATCAGGTTCACAGCCGCACGACCCGGGGGAGAGGAAAGATCCAGCACGCTGGCGTGCCGGTATCTATACTTAAGGTACAATCTCTATATTAAAAAGATATTGAATAAAGATTTTTTATTTTTATTGTGGAAATTGAACTATCTATTTATAGAAAGATGGAAGATATGCACATAACGAGCAGCTGTCCGGAGTACCCCTTCTGTGATGCAGTGCAAGACCCGGCCCTCCCGCGTTGAGTCCGTGATGCAAACGGTATTTCCGGACGATATCGCCATAGACAGCCAGTGGATGCTCTTTTTAACATTCCTTGTCATCTTTGACGTCCTTTCCACCACCCTGCTTTTGTGGAAAGGTGCGGGGGCAGGCGCCGCAACGGAAGCTAATCCCTTCATGGCCTATATCGTACACCAGCCCCTTCTCCACCTCGGCATAAAACTGATGTTTGCCCTTTTTACTATTCTTGTCGCAAACGTCATGGAGCGCAACTACCAGGGCTTGGGCATTCGGATCGTCCAGGTTGCCTGCATTCCCTACATGCTAGCGTTCACGGTGAACCTCTTCTGGCTCATGTACTCGGACCAACTGCTGATCATCGCGCACGGATGATGGTCGGCCTGCCTGCCCGCGTCCTGCATTTTAGGTGTGTGTACCTAGCGGGATGCGTGCGCCCCGGTGTGTTGCCTTCTGATCGGGATATGCACGGAAATGCCAAATCCCCGTTCCCCTTAAAAAGAACACGTGGACTGATCAGGGATTTCAAAAGAATATGGGGATGTCATGATGGCGTCTTGTGCGTGATCGCCATCACGATCACCAGGTAAAGGATGCAAACGGTCGATATGGATACTATCAACGGGAGAACGAGATCGAAACTCCCGTAGACCGAAAGGCTTCCTGCTGTGAGAAGTGTGAGACAGGCAACAGCGGGAATGATTGTATGATTCATCCTGTCCGGGTTTGTTTGTGTTCTGCTCACGGGTCATTTCACTTCCCTTGTACGTTCGGGTCCGTCTCCTTACTTTGCCCGCCTTACCTGCTCGGGGAAGTATTCTGTCTTGAGCAGGATATATTCTTTTTGAATTTAAAATATAGCCATATCTGATTAATATAGAGACTATTGGGCCCCAGGCTCTGCTCAGTTCCCCGGTACAGTTTCTTTCATGCTGAGGAACGGGCCTGCCGGAGAAGGGCATACCCAAATATGCAGATTGCAATGATCACGGATACTATTGAGAGGGCCGCGATGCTGTTTGAGTACCACGCGGTTTTCACCTGCCATGAGAGGCCACCCAGCACATGCGTCAGGCTCACCAGCAAAACCAGTCCGACGCCATACCCGTAATAGCCGGTGGGCCGTAGAATATGGAGGATGGCGTACGCGGCGGCATAGTAGAATACAACGATCGCCAGCAGGTAGATCGTCATACTATCGTGCGCAACGGCAAATCGCACCAGAGGGCTTGCCTCCCACTGAAGGATCATCCCGGTATTGCCGGCGAGAAAAAATGTGAGAGTATAATCGATAATTACGGCGAGTGATGGGATTATGGCAATGCATGCCGGCGTATCATAGATGCGCCTGAAGAGGGACGGGATGGTCTGCATGATGTTTGCATTACAAAGACTCGCCCTGTTCGGAGTGGATCTCTGTGGGGGATACTCTATATTTGGCATATTTTCCATATAATCTTTCTGTAAAAAATAAACGATTTTAAGGGCGCTTGGAGGATATCATACAGGATTACAGGGAAATTTTGCCGTTTGCCTGCGTCAAACTTTTCCTGCAAACCTGATTTGGCGGAGTTCCAACACCAGACTGGAAAGCACTTATGAGAGGGAACATGCAAACGATAGGTAATGGCACCCGTTCATGGCATGGACAATTTTCCGGAAAAGAGCGTGATCCTGATCGAAGAAGATACAGGGCTTGCCAAGTCTGTCTATGCCCAGTATATTTCTGCTGAGGCGGCAGCTGACGGAAAAGATGTATGTTATATTACAACCCGGGCCTCAGAAGATATCCGTAGCGAGATGAAACGTCTCCGTATTTTACCGGCGAAGGGTTTTCATGTTGAGGAGATGCATGGGATCGCTCCGGGCGCGCTTCTCGATCATCTCACCCTCCACGGCAACGGAGATTTGATTATCGTGGACCAGTTTTCCCTCTACTTCCTCGATACACCGGTTACTGAACTACGGGAAGGGATCTCCCGCCTCATTACTGCGGCAAAAACCGGCCGTGTTTTTCTCCTGCTCCTGGATCGCGGCGTTCTTTCCGAGCGGCACGAGGCCCTGTTGCGTGCGATGGCAGACGGGGTTATCCAAGTCACCACCGTTTCCGAGGGAGACAAGCTCAAGCGTTATCTCAACATTCCCAAGATGCAGGGAGCCCGGCTTTCTGAAAAGATGCTGCCCTTCACGGTCAGTGAAGAAGGGTTCCTGATTGATACCCGTGAACGGCACGGGTAGAGTGTTTTTTTGTGTATCGTTACACCATCGAAAAGGTAGCCAACCATTATTCAGCCAGACGAAGGGTAAATCGTATCGCAACGCCGGATGACGGATCTGTTGATATCCTGTCGTCAGCCCAGACCCGGCCGCCGTATCCCTCAACAAGCATCTTGACGATATGGAGGCCGAGCCCATAGCTGCTCCGGGTATTGGTATCCTGCGCAAACCGGTCGAAGACTCCTGGTTTCATCTCATCGGGGATCCCCGGCCCGTTGTCGGCGACTGATATTTCAAGCATCCCCTGACCGTTATCGTGGGCGGAGATCTCTATGGACACATCAGATCCGCCGAACTTGATGCTGTTCGAGAACAGGTTGTCAAGGACGACGCCGAGCATATCGTTGGCAAGCACACTGCGGTTGCATCCTTCAAGAGAGATGTGGACGTTCGGGCGGGCCGCCATCTCTTTTTTTACGATATGTTCAAGATTGACAGTAGAGACACCGGGCTCCATCTTGTAAATGCGGCTGATGGTTTCGATATTGCGGATCACGTTGCTGCTTTTCTGGGCAAGATTGACGATTTTTTTGAGGAACCGTTTTTCATTTTCCTGGGCCGTCTCATTGAGATACTCGGCATATCCCCTCAGGCCCATAATGGCGTTCAGGATCTCGTAGGTAATCACATCGAGGTAAATATCGAGATACAGGTTGGCCTTTCGGTTGAGCTCCTCCAGCTCGCGGTTACGTTGTGCAAGCTCGCTTCTCGCTGCGGAGAGTTCCGCCCTTTTCTCTTCAAGGTCTGCAAGCATCTGATTTAAGGCCCGGGTCACGGATACGATCTCCTCGTCTCCTTTTTCCAGGATACGGTGGGAGAGATCCCCGGATTGGCCGATGACCTGAATATCATCATCCAGGGCGCTGAGCGGCTCCAGAACAAAGCGCTGGAGCAAAAACTGGACTGCGAGGATAAAAACAGCGCTCAGGATAATGATAGAAACTGCAACGATTAGGATTGATGCCTGTACATCTGAGTATAATGTGCGATCTGTGAACACCTGCAGCATCAGGAATGTTGGCTTGTCTTCGATGCTGGTGATCATTGCCGTACCTCCCATCTGGCTGTCGTTGACCGGCTGGCTGATGATCCCACCTTTTCTCATTTTTTGAATGTCCGTTTCACTGAGTTCGCCAATACTGGTGGACAATAAAGCTGGCCCAAGGGTAAAGTCCGGAATCTGGAGGACGCTTTCCATATCACCAATCCTCTGGCTGTTCAGGACCCGGACCATTACCAAGGTGCCCCGCGAAGGTGCCGACTGGTTGCTTCCCCGTATCGTATACCCGGCAAGAATGACCGGCTCACCATTGAGAAATGACATCCCCTGCCGTCCCGAGACACCACCGGGCACACCCTGCGGAATTATGCTGTCGCTTACAATCCCCTCAATCTGCACCGGGACGGCTTCCGGGGTCCCATCTGCGTTCAGGGCCCCTTCGGAAAAGACCAGGTCTCCTGAGGTATTGTAGATGAGCAGGTAATCGATGTCAAGAGTTCCCAGTAAAATCGGCTGGTTGAAGGTGCCGGAAGCCCCCGACGAACCGGATTCCCCTGCAAAAGCATATGTATCGTCCCGGCCGGCCCAGTCCCTGCAGTTGGCTGCAACCGCAGTCTCCTGGTCGTTGAGATTGGCAATGACCCGCTCAACGTTCGCCGTCATCTGCTGTTTTTCTATCGAACTAAATGAATCGAGGATGATGAATTGGGTAATGAAGCTAAGGACAATCAAAAAAATAAACGCCGTGGCAGTTAGAATCAACCGGGAGCGCGTGCGGACTTTCATCAGTAAACCCAGAGTTACTACTATTTTTTTGGGATCATATCATTATTTCTTATTTATTATCTATAGTCATATTGGGAGAGGCCCGGTTGCATTCCCAGAACAGGGAAATAGTCATGATGGATAGGGTTGTACTTCTCCGGTGAATGGACATTTTCTCCTGCCTGAAAAACGTTTTATCCCCTGATTTTGTGGGAATCACGCCCATTGGGAGATGGAAGTCTGTTCTGCGATCTGATCACAGGTAACGGAGTGCAATTCACGTTCATGGTTGTTGAGAGGGAATTGTATGCGAACATGAGTCCCATCGTGGTTTGTCATAATGATCTCCCCCTTGAGCTGTCGCACCAGCATATGGATCAGCCTGATCCCCAGGGTTTCTGAATCGGCAATCTTGTACGACAAGGGAAGGCCGGAACCATTATCGAAAAATACCAGCGTGCAAACACCGTCACCGCCAGCTCCAAGGATCAGGTGGAGCTCTGACCCGGCAGTTTCCCGGAATGCGTATTTCAGTGAATTGGTTGCAAGCTCATTGATAATGAGTCCGCAGGGGATAGCCTGGTCAATATCCAGAAAGATGCCTGATGCCTTGACAACACAGTGTACATCCGGCGTTGCAGAAGCAGAAACAATATTTTTTAAAAGATCTGAAAAATACTCCTGTGCGTTAATCGAACCGGCGATTGGGGACTGGTACAGTTTCTCATGAATCAGGGCCATGGTCATGACCCTTCCCTGCATCTCGGCATACTGGAAGCGTTCATGCTCATTTTCCGCCTTGAGCGCATTTAGCTCAAGCAGGCTCATGATTACCTGCATATTGTTCTTGACCCGGTGGTGTACCTCCTTGAGCAGGATCTCTTTTTCTGCCAGCGACTGCCTCAGGTTATCCTCATATTGCCTGCGTTCGGTGATGTCTGTAAATGTACAAAGGGTGAACGGGCCGAAGAACGTACATGCTGAAATCTGGAACTGGCGCAGGATCCCTGACGAGGTCTTCAGCACGCATTTTCTGTCGGTAACTCTCCCTCCTGCAATTACTTCTTGAACCAGATCGCGGTACTGCTCCGGTCGTTCGAAGAGATCCCCGAATGAGGGGAGCCCGCAGCGGGCCGATACATACCCGAGGGGGGTGAGAAAACTGGGGTTAGCCTCAGCTATACGACCGGTCTCCCGGTCAAAGATGATCATCCCGGCCTCGGACATCGCAAATATGTCCTGGTACCGTTTTTTCAGCCCGTAGATATTCTCAGAGAGCATAGTGACGATCCCTCCTATTCCCAGAAACACCGCGAACGTGAAGCACGCAAGCGAGAGTACATGCAGGTTGTCTCCCATAAAGACGATATTAAGCATAACCAACGTGAGCCCCATGACTGCAGAAGTGGCGATCCCGTACCGGGGAAAGAAATAGGCCGTCATCACAATCGGCAGCAGAAAGAGGTACTGGTAAAGATCCCCAATGCTATGTACCAGGCTGAACACGGCAACAGCAATGGTGGCGGCAGCAACGATAACGATCAATATGCGCATGATCCCGGGCTCCTCCGGGATCTGCACAAACGGGTTATCCGTTCCTGTCCATGAGTGGTATTCAGGGATCTGATCGCTCATTGAGCTCCATACATATATTGTGAGCTTGCTCTATATTAAAGACAACTAAATATAGTCAATAAAAAAAACACTACCTGCTTAATTATGACAAAAAATTCCACAAACACCGCTGAAAAACGCATCCTCCTCGTGGAAGATGAAGGACTTGTTGCCATGACACTGGAGGAAACGCTTAAAAGGATTGGATACTCAGTGGTCGGAATTGCCATGAGTGGCGAGGAAGCGCTCTCTCTTACCGGAGAACGGCACCCGGATGTGATTCTCATGGATATCCATCTCCAAGGAGAGATGGATGGGATAGAGGCCGCCCAGAAGATTAAAGGACTGTACGGAATACCAATCATCTTCCTGACGGCCTACAGCGACGATGAAACTATCCGGCGCGTGGTGCTGACCGAGTCGAGCGGGTACCTGGTCAAGCCGATAAACACCCGTGAACTCTTTGCCGGCATCGAGAGTGCCCTTTATAAGAAACGCAAGCTCGATACATTCATGGAACAGCAGGCAGCCGCGAACAGGCCGATCTGCCAATGCGGGATACCTATGATCCGGACCTTTTCGCAGGAACACGGCGAGATGATACCGGTCGGCTGGGTCTGCCCCTCATGCCATCGCTTTGTGCAGGGGATCTGATTTTAGAAAGTGTTGTCATCCCAACTACCTTTTGTAGTATATTCCTGAAAAGATTATGACCATGGAATAGTCCAGACCTTCCACTCGCCATTCTCAAACCATTCTTCAAAATTAAGGTAAAGGGGAATGGTCTCTGTCTGCACTGAATTGGCAGATACATTCTGGCGCAGGAGCAATGCCACTTTGATATTTGCCATCGTCGCATTGCTGGTCTCATTGAGTATATTATACCCGGTAATTGCTTTGTCTTGCGTCAAGAGCGTATTATTCGTATTGGCGTTTGAAAACTGCTCTAAGGAGACCTGATCCCGTATCCCCTCCGGTGCAAGGTTGTATAATCCGCTGACGTCGTGGGCATTTATGGCGTCGATCCAGGCAATGATTCCGGTCTCAGGATCCGGCTGGTGTGAGCTCTTGCTCAAAACAGAGGTATCCACTGCTGAACATCCGCACACCACAATCAATACAAGCAATCCCACAGCCATACATCCGTGCATCAGATATTTTTTCAACATGAGGCATCAATCTCCACTGGTAACGGTTATCGGTACTGTTACTGTTACGCCGTTCGCTTTTGCGGCAACCATATACGTACCGGGATCTGATCCCATCACCGGTTTGACCTGGACGAGCCCATTATCATCTGAAGTGTCCGTTGTGGGATTTACGCTCCCGCTGGGTGTAATACTGAATTGGACCTGAGTACTATTCACCGGATTACCGGTTGCATCGGTGATCTTGAAAACAATCGGGTTCTTGAGAGATAAGTCTGGAAGGCCAGTCTGGTCATTCCCGGAAACCACGGTGATATTGATCTGCGATCCTGTCTGTGCGACTGGCGGAGGAAGGATGAAAAGGGCACACGCGATATAACCTACAGCTACGAGCACCACAACATGTTTGAGCCCGTATCTCGCTTCGCCTTCGCTGATCTTGCCGATAATGAGACCACCGAATATAGAGTTGAGGATGATCATGTGGAAGAATCCCCGGGCAAAATCGATGTCACCGATATCAGTCTTGCCAAACATCTGCGTAGCGCCCAGCTGCTGGACGAACGGGAGGAGACTTGTCGTCAGGATGTAGACGATAAATATGATGATTGCCTGCGCAAAATAGAAGATCATCACGTACTGGTGCAGGTTCCCCTCTTTCTCCCGCTCAATGGAGATGATGCTCCGCATATCCTCTGACGCCTTGAGAATCAGGTCGGCGACCGATCCCCCTGAGTACGAGGCCTGGACTACGAGCAGAGTATACCGGGTGATCAGGTCGGAATGGAGCGATTTTGCCATTGCCTTCATCGCTTCTTCAAAGGATTTCCCGAAGGTCATCGATGTCGAAGCGATCCGGATGTGCGGGGTGAGAACGCCAAGATCCGTCTTTGCAAGCTCCTTTACGGCTTTGATCGGATCGAGCCCGCCCCGCATCAGTTCGGAGAGCTTAAAGAGGAACTCTGTGTAGAGTTCCTCCTTTTTACGGACCGCCCTCTTCTGGAGCGTTATGTCGATGGAGTACGGGAGGATGGCTATGATCAGGGCAAAAACCATCACCTCGTCAAGTCCCATTGTCGGCGCAGCAGGTGCTGAAGTTGTTGCGGAGGCAGCAACCCCGGTCGTGTTGCCGTTTTCGGCGTTCATTTGCGCAAGGTATGCCTGCAGCGCCTGGTCTTTGGCACTGGTGGTAGTAGTAGCAGCCTGCTGTTTTTCTGTTGTTCGGATCGTATACCCCATCAAAAATGCGGCGAGCACAACCATGAGTGCTACTGCCACCGGAATAGCAATCGTGAAGAGTTCCCGTGGCGGGTTGTACTTTATCCGTATCCGCTCGATAATCTCGTGGAGTTCGTCCATCTTTTTATTAACCGGGGTGTCCTTGGTGGGTATTTGCATAGCGGATCAGGGATTTGTCGAATATTTTACGGCCAGCATCTGCAGGAAGATCACGTTGATGAGCGGGATCAACAGGTAGATCAGGTAGTTGAACATATCATGTGCAGAAAACGGCCCCAGCTGGATACCCAGTGCACCGGAGATTACAACACCCAGCACAGCGAGGGTGATTGTCATCACCACCCCGCCAAGATACCCCTCACCGAATACAGCAAGGGACTCCACGAACTCCTTGTAGGTCTGGCGCCGGATCGCCATGAGCTCTTTTGACTTGGTCTCCAGATAGGATTTCAGCCCGCCGCCGCCGTAGATAATGTTGGTTATATCGATACAGATATCCCGGAACAAGTCAGACGGAGTATTCTGTACCAGGCCGTTCATCGCGGTGACCACATCCTCCCCAAGGACATCCACCCGGAATAGCACCTTACGAAACTCGTTGGAGATCTGCCCGTACTCCTCCCGTGCAATCCTCCTGATAATATCCAGCGGTGTTGCACCGGAGCTGGCAAGGATCGACATGAAAGCGAGGGCGTAGGGAATCTGGGTATCGATATCCCGTTTCTTGTTCTCAATCTGGTTTTGAAGGTAGAACGGAAAGCCAATCGCGATCGCAGCAGATCCGATCAGCGCGAAGAGCAGGATAAAGGGTGCGGGACCGGGTATCGCAAAGGGACTTTGAGGGAGCAGGAAGAGGAGAGATGCGATTATTATCATGATAAAGCCGACAAGGATGGTCGTAACGAGCCATAGGGACGTGAACATCCCCGGCGTCATCTCGAGATCTGCTTGGTAGATCAGTTTGATGATATCGCGGCTCGGGTTGCGATCGAAGGAACGGCCGAACGTGTAGCAGAAACGCTTGTACATCTCAAAAAACTTTTCAAAACTGTCCGTTTCCGCAGCCATAGTTATCGAAACATATTTATAGAGATTGTATGCAAATTATAGAGTATCAAGAAGGCGAGTCTTCTTGACGCGTTTCATTGATTTGCACCACGCAAATCCCCCACAGACTTTTTTAGAATACTGTCGATCTTGCGCCTGCATTCAAAAGCTCTCTGTTATCCTACCCTCCATGGAGCGGAATACATCCGGAGGTGGTTTTCTCTGGTTTTTATCTCTTCAACCCGTTTTGCAAAGACCCAGTCGCGAAGTCCTTTCAGATCATCGGGATGGAGCGGTTCAAACGTTCCCTCGTTGGGATGAATGCGGTTAAAAGTGCATAGAAGGACATTTTGTCTGGAGAGCAGATCAAGCGGTTCTATCTGACATTGCATTGGGAAATCACGCTCACGGATCATTTGACACTGAACCGGTCAAGGTCACAATTCCTGACTGCCATATAGGTCAAACCCCGGTTATCCGTCATCATATCGGATCCTTTTAACAATCGCTTTGGTTCTGTCTGCCCGGTCTCTTCGGGAGGGACCTGATCGTCAAGACAACGCAGGGTGTTGTGCCGGTAGGGCTGGAGGCATAAGCACATAGTTTGTACTTGCAGTATATACTTAAAATAATTTCTATATAGTATGGTATGGTTGAGGAGATGCTACCAACACATCGGTTTTGTCAGCGGGCGTTCGGCGGTTCAAAATCATCTGCCTGTCCTGATTATGCCGGTGCCCGAGCCTCCGGTGATGACCTGAACAAATAGAAGATATATGAGCCAAACCCGGAGAGTATCCCCCCCAGAAGGACGAAAATAATCAGGGCCGCGATGGTAACAAAAGCGTTTTCGTATCCGGTAATAACACCAGAATACGGAATTAACTGGTGTGAGATCAGGCTGATGAGCTGTGCTACCCACATCACCTCAAGAAGGATCCCTGTCACGATGCCGGAAATAAATCCTGCAAGGAAAGCCTCGTTTCTGTTTCTCATTGTGGATATACAGAGCCATGCAGCAAACACGCCCCATCCTTCAAAGATCGCTATGATAAGAAACGGGTAGACGGCGTTCCACGCAATGACCTTCGGGTCAGTGGGGGGGAGATTACCCTGTGCGAATGCCCTGATGAGAAGGGTATTGACCAGAACCATCAGAACAATGGACTCCCCTCCGATTGCGCCGGCGATCAGCCCGCTTTGGTTTATCGGGTTCGTCGTCAATTTTGATGTCAGCCGATACATGATCTCCTCACTGGGTGTACCTGGAACCAGTCCTCTTCGATCTGAGTGGATCGCTCGCAGGAGGTGCCCCCGGGCATGATCTAAATAGTTATCGTTGTTATGTATATATTTATTTTATGTCCTCTATTGTAACAACTGTGAATTGTCAGGCTCCGGCAAGGAAGATCATAGAAAGGGCTACCAGGACACCGGCAATGAGGAACAGGAGGTAGGATACCTGCGAGTATTCCGGGAAGCTGATCATAATGATGCATCCGGTGATGGCGAGCAGGAATCCCAGAAATATCTGGATGAGCGGACCATCCAGATCGATCATATTTGATGACGAGGTATAGGTCATTCCTGTCTCCTTTTTATAGTCCTGGGCATCCGGTATTCACCTAATATTGTCCTAACCCGGACACATGCCGAGTTGTGGTGTGATCCAGATCTGTTTTGCCGTTGTTTTTATCTGAATCTGGCTTTGCCGCAGGAAAAATCTCGTTGAGCCATAGCTCGATCTCATTCCTCACTATCCGGTAGTCCTCAAGGATTTCTTCCTGTGCTCTTCCGATCTCGGTGGGACTTACAAAGTTCCGGTGAAGGAATCTGTTTCCGCCCGGCAATACTTCTTCAGCGGTCTTACGGATATTATCGCAGAGTGTAATAACGTAATCGAAATTCTGATTCCGGTACTGGTACACTGAAGCGGGAATATGCCCCGAGATATCGATCTCCTTCTCCTGCATGACCCTGACGGCGCAGGGGCGTACTCGTATCGGTGCGATACCGGCAGAACAAACCGTATACTGCCCCGCGCCCCTCTGTCGGAGAAACCCTTCTGCGATGGGAGATCTGACCGAATTGAAAGAGCAGATAAAGATCACGGTTTCGCTTTTCATATCTGCTCCCACGTCTTCACCGTTTTTTGATATTCTCACAGAATATTATCCTATGCTCATATACAGTTTTTCGACATAAACTATGCAGGTATATATACAAGGAGAGAGAAAATAGAGCCAAGTATATTTATCATATCTCTCTATTCGCGAGGAGGAAACAAGATGGAAATACGTCGGGTACAGATGACCGGGGGGTCATCGTTTGTTGTCACGCTGCCCAAGGACTGGATCCAGGAGATGCGGATCAAGAAGAACGATCCGGTCGGGCTGATCACGCAGCCGGATGGTACGCTGCTCGTCACGAAAAAAACCACTGATGATCCGATCCAGCGGGTCAAGGAGATCGATATCGGGCATATCACCGATCCCTCGTTTCTCTTCCGGATCCTGATCGGTACCTATATCACCGGTTTCACCACGATCCGGATCAGTTCGAAGCAAAGGTTTCCACCGTTTGTCCGAACCGTTGTCCGGGACTTCACCCAGATGACCATTGGGCAGGAAGTCGTTGAGGAGACCGACACGCTCATCACGATAAAAGACCTCCTCAACCCAGCCGAGATGCCGTTTGACAACACCATAAAAAGGATGTCCGTGATCGTAAGAAACATGCACGAGGATGCCATTGCGGCGCTCGAGACGCACAACCATACACTTGCCGCTGACGTGATCAACCGGGACATGGACTCGGACCGGCTTAACTGGCTGATCGCACGCCAGACCAACATGATCATGCAAAACCCTTCCCTCTCCCGGAAGATGGAGGTATCGGTCGGCATGGCCATGTACTATCACCTGATCAGCAAGATCATCGAGCGGATCGGGGACCACGCCGTACGGATTGCAGAGAATGCCCAGCCTGTGCTGGATGCCGATCTCGATCCAAAGATTGTAACTGCGCTCAAGAAGGCGAGTGTCCTGTCCATGCAGATCTTTGACAAGAGTATCATCTCGTTTTTCACCGCCGATATCCGAGAGGCTCACAAGACCATCGAGTCGGTTTCGGCGCTGGAACACATCTGCGGCGATATCAGCAACATGGCCTTCAAGCAGGAGACGATGGCAGCAATCTCGGTCAGCTACATCGCCGAGAGCATCCGCAGATCGGGCGAGTATGCTGCGGATATATCAGAGAACGTAATCAACTACATCGTCGAGGAAGACCGTTCACTCCACCGGAAGCCCGCCGGGAAATAAAAATCCCGGACCTGCAGGAATACCAAAAACAATCAACCGGGGAGCCCTTTTTTGGAATGCACCCCGGGAATGAATCCGGCCCAGCCGGTGTCCATCACCCAACTTCATGGAAGATAAAAATAGCATTCTGTTTTTCGTGGCGTTGTTACCGGGGATCAGATCGTCATGCTTCTGCAGTTTTGCCGGGTATAAAATATGATTTCACTCGGTCCAGCAGGGCTCCTACGGATTTGCCAACACCGGTAGGGTCGGGAAGTGATGGCTGCTGTGCGGAAGAGACCGATGTAACAGGCGATTTAAGAGAGGGACATTTTCCCGGAGCTGAGGCTTTTTTTGTTTTCTTCTTCTTTATCGCCATATCATACCACCTGTTCTTCCCAGCAGGGAATACATAAGCCGGTCTTTTTCGTATAGAGATAATCCATCTCGGGTATGCGGGTATTACAACGCAGACACCTCATCACAGGAACGGGGGGCGGGGGCAGGTTTGGGGGATCCTGACGCAGATCCCGTTTACTGCCCGGTGCACTACGAGCATTTTTCCTGTCATAGCCACAAGATTTTTGCCGCTGGATCGAGAGGGGACTACCCGGTTCCGGTCGTTGTACCTGCATCATCGTCATGCCCGAAGTTTCGTGAATGCAAGGGTCAACCTGATGACACCGGTAGGGTGCTTTCAGGCTCTGCTCGACTTTTTTTATCTGCTCATGGTGGATTCTGTATGAACTGATCACGGGAATCGCTCCAGGAAGTAGTAACGCTGCATTCTTCCCACCAATATTTTATCTTTTAACTATATAGTTTTGTTGAAAAAATATATATTTTTGACCCCGCTTTTTGAACCTTATATATCGGGTATGCCATGCAAAAGATCGGACGATTAGCCTGTGAGAGTTGAGAAAAGTAGAGCTACGGATCCATTTCCGCATTCCTGATGTCAGATATATCCTTTTTTCCGGAGGATTATTGCGATACCAAAATAGGCGGCACTGATAAGCAGATCCGTCTTCAGTTCCGTAACGATGAACGAAAAATCCCCTGCCCGGTACGCATTATAGACAAGAAAACACCGGTATCCGATCCAGCAAATAAATGAAACCAGAAACGCGTACCCGATACCTATTCCGATGCTCCAGGTAAGAGCAAGTTTATCCATAGCATGGGTGGCCAGAGCTACCGGCTCTCCACTTTCCAGATCCTGCAGATTGCTTTCGCGGGAACTTTTCTGCATCCTTGTTACACCCCTTTCAGAGATATTCCGATAGTACCTTCTGGTACAGCCGACGGACATTTTCTTCTGTTGTGGTCATCGCGGGAAACCCGGAGAACCCGGCAGCCCCGGGGATATCCCGGACGAGCCGAAGACCATGCTGGCTCCGGGAGAAAAACCATCCTTCATCCTCATAATACCGGGAGAGATACTCCTGTTCCCATTGACCGGGTGTCGGAATAAAGAGCCCGCTTTTCAGCCCCGCCTCAGCGATATCCATCATCGTGGTATACCCGGAACGACAGATAATAAAACACGCCCGTGACATGAGCCGGGATTTTTCCTCGCTTGAGATGAACGAGTAGATCACGGTTCCATCCTCCAGTGTCCGGATCTTGTCCGCGGCAGGCTTTCCGAGCAGGATCACTTTCCTGCCCGGAAGGAGAGGGATCTGCCGCATGAGGATCTTTTCAAGCGCCGTACGCTGGGGCTCCATCCCCGAGATGACGATCAGGTAATCGATGTCTTTTTTTACGGGTTCTTTTCTGACACTTGCCATTATCCCGGAATAGTAAATCCGATCGCGAAGGGCAGGGACGAGTGTCCGGGAGAGTTTTCCCGCGAGCGCTCCCCGGCCCGGAGAGTTGTCGGGCACCACGATCCTGGCAAACTTGGAAAATGCGTCAGCCTGTATGTACACGCCAAGCAGTTCGAGCGGCCACGCAATCAGCGGCAGGCTCTGCTGAAGCTGATGGGTGATCTGGATCGAGGGCACCTGTCCTGAAAAGACACCCGAACGGGAATCACTGATGATGAGATCGAACGTGTTTTGTGAGAATATTCTCTCTGCTTTTTTGCGTTCTGAAAGGTAGGCATCGATAAGGGTGGGGATATACGCCGTATAGGTGGGTAAAAAGATCCTCCCGTTATTGTGAGGGATCGGGTAATCCTCGAACTGGATAAACCTGCATTCCGGGAACTCTTTTTTCAGGAATACAAGCGCGTTTCCGCTGGCACCGACGGTGACCTCATGCCCGTGGCGGAGCAGCTCGCGGATGATGGGGACATCCCGAGACGCATGACCAAGGCCCCAGTTTAATGGGGATACAAATACCGATCCCATCAGTTCCCGTCCTTATCCGTAATAACTCACCGGCTCACCGGATGCTCAGGTCGTAAGTCTCCGTTCATCAGATCCAAGGAAGGTCCAGGTCACTGCGACCGGCAGGCGGATCGATCGTACTGCCTGAGATTCCGCCCGTATGGAGAATGAATGGATCTGGGTTTCGCACATCTGCAGGCACGCTTTCAGGAGAGAGAGGGTTACTTGTGCGACCTCTTCGCGTTCCTGCCATGAAGGGTCGGTACGGATGCAGGCATCGAGGAACGGGAAATGTTGTACGGCCTGCCGGGCAAGATGTGCGGCGCCGTCCCCTATCCGTTGCGTAAACCGGGGATGAAGGATCCATTTTTCTGGTGTATTCATAAGCGCGTGGCGGAAGCAAAATCCGTCCCTCATATTCCGTGCGACATAATCTTCATAAACGGAATGATTTTTCTGGCACGAGGGTAGGAGAGGGCGGGCATGCCATGGATTTCCTGCATCCTGCAGGAAGTGCATCGCGTAACCGAGTTTCTCTAGACCTATCGTCTCACGGGGAGCCCCTTGTACTGTGTGGATTGCATCCCGCGTCATTTCACCGGCAAAGACGGAGCAGAGAGGCATGTAATGCCGTATCTTATCAATCATACCCCACCGGTCGGGCACCATGATACTCCTACAGAGGACCTCCCGCTGCGTGCGGGACAACCCCATGCGGAGCGCTGCGATATCGGTGAGATCAAGGTGCGTCGTTTCTGTCCAGTTCTCTGCAGCACGAACCATACGAATAGAGTTTTTAGATTAAATATATACTTAATTCAGACAATATATATATTTTCTCTTCGGAAATCTTTCCAAAAGTTGGTGGGCGAGGATCTCGATCTGCATAGCACCGAGATACGAAAACCGCTTGCACCTCAGAAATCTGCGGCCCGTGCTCGTTTGACTGTATCGACTACATCTGCGAGAGGTTCAGGATTTCATGAAAAAAAACTGGAATGAAGTGGAATTAAACCAGCGACCGGGCTGCCCTCCGGCGGCTCTCTTATTTTGATCGCACTTTTTTGGTAGTTCAACACCATCATTCGATCACTGCCGTATCGTTTTCATCCCAGCCGATCGTCTGCTCCGCATTACCGAGCGTGGCACCGGAGGCAGGGTCGATAACTGCAAGTGTGATATGGACCGGTGGCCGGGAGATGCTCTCGTTCTCGCCAAGGTACGTCCAGTACACCTTTGTCCTGTTGCCGGTTACGGTCGTGCCCAATTCCCTCACGGTATAGTCCGGGGCGCTCCAGCCGAGGAAGTGGCCGTAGTCGGTCTTCCACACGTAGGAGAGGTTGCCTGCCGGGAGCGGGCCGGTGATATTGGAGGAGAGCCCGATGCCCGGGGCCGAAGACATGATCACCGTGTAGTGCGTGATATCGGAGTGGATCACAACGGAGACTGACCCGGAGGGCGATGCGGTGGCATACTGAGTGGTCGCGGGGGAGGTTGTGGTGCACCCGGCCGCAACGATAGCCGCGATACCCACGGTGAAGAGGACAAGGGTTGGGTAATTCATACGTTCTTATCTACGGGGAAACTAAAAAGACCCGGCGATAACTGCCAATATTCTCGCAGTTATGACCGGGATTCTGGAAGATGCGGCGTGCCCTGTCCCGGTGGTGCTGTGGTTCAGCCCTCTTTTCCCTTCAGGACAATCCAGTTCTTTTCCCCGGCCTTTCTGAACCGGAGGAGCACATATTTCCCGGTGAACTGTCTGCCGTGAAGAACAACCTCGATCCGTTCGCCCGTCCATATGAGGGTGTCATACGTACCAGCGTCTGCGATCCGAACCTCGCCCGCCCCGTACTCTCCCTCCGGGATAGTTCCCTCGAAGTCCCCGTAGGAAAGGGGATGATCTTCTACCTGGATTGCAAGCCGGCGCTCACCAGGTGTCTCCGGCAGCCCCTTGGGAACCGCCCAGCTCGCGAGCACACCGTCACGCTCCAGCCTGAAGTCGAAATGGTGGTGCTGCGAGAAATGCTCGTGGAGCACAAAGCGCAGTGAACTTTCAGTCATTGGTGCTACCCCATGTATCTTTTTTTGCTGCCCTGATTCGTTCCCTGATTTCCCGGGCAGCGGCCGCGATATCCGGCTGGCCGACCACCGCAGAGATCACGGCCACCCCGTCTGCACCTCCGGCAATCACTGCCGCCACGTTATCCCGGCTGATGCCGCCAATGGCGACCACCGGTACCGAAACCGCAGCCCGGATCTCCCGCAGGCCGGTAAGCCCGCAGCCCGGGCCGGCATCATCCTTGGACGCGGTGGCAAAGACCGGGCTTACGGCTACGTAGTCTGCCCCGGCCTTCTCGGCCTCGATTGCCTCCGCCACGTTCCCGACCGAGATACCTATCACGAAAGGAGGGGGGGCCAGCTGGCGTGCCACGTCAATACGGAGGTCCCCCTGGCCCAGGTGGACACCATCCGCCCCGCAGGCGAGCGCCACATCCAACCGGTCGTTCACGATGAAGAGTGCCCCGGCTGCGCTTGTGATTGCGCGGATCTCCCGGCCTACGCGGCAGAGCGCCTGAGTCCCATAGCACTTGTCCCGGAGCTGGATCGCATCCGCCCCCCCGGCACAGGCATGGCGTGCGATCTCCGCATGGCCGCGCCCCCCTCCGATCGCCTCATCCGTGATCACATAGAGGTCTAATCTCATAACTCCCAGTTCAAACCGATTGTACCCGGGCACCCGCGAGGATATCCCTGGATGTGAGGGCTGCCATCGCATCAAAGAGCGCCGGTTTGAAGGAGCCGGGGCCCCGGCACTGCGCCGCTGCCCGCTCTCCGGCCAGCCCGAAGATGGCAAGAGCTGTTGCGGCTGCCATCACCCGGTCGCCCTCAACCGCTGCACAGACCCCGGTCACCGAGGTGGCCATGCAGCCGGTCCCCGAGATCCCGCCCATCACGGGATGGCCGTTCTCCACCAGAAGGACGCGTTTTCCGTCAGAGATAATATCGGTTGCCCCGCTCATCACGACCGTGATGCCGGTGTCACGGGCAAAGGTCCTGGTGATGGCCACCGGATCCCCGCTGATCCCTGCGGCATCGACGCCCCGTACCTTTGCATCTGCACCGGCAAGCACCCCAATCTCCCCGGCGTTTCCCTTGATGATGGCTATTTTCAGTTCATCGAGCAGGCGCCGGGTGCTCTCGGTCCGGAGCCGGGTTGCCCCCGCTCCTACCGGGTCGAGAACGATCGGGATCTTCCGCTCGTTTGCCACTTTCCCGGCAAGGATCATACTCTCGATGATCCCGGGATTGAGCGTTCCGATATTGAGGACAAGGGCTCCGGCAAAGCCTGCCATCTCCCCGGCTTCTTCGCGGGCATCCGCCATCACCGGGGCGCCCCCGGCACAGATGGTGATGTTTGCACAGTCATTGACCGTCACGTAGTTGGTGATGTGGTGGACGAGAGGATGCTGCCCCCTCGCCCGGGAAAAGATATCGGAAAAGTCCTGGTTGTCCATATCGTTCACCGGTTCATCCGCACGGGTCACGTTGTGCGGGTCGTACACGAATATGGGGCGGGAGGCGTAATAAACCGTGGCAGGGCGTTAAGTACAGCGATATCTGTAGAAATTTTCCTTCACTGCTTTTTGCCCCCCTCTTACGCCGCCAGTCCCCCAAGTGGGACGGGGCGCATTACGATGCCTCGGTATTACCTCTACAGAATGTCCGTTTTTTGCATACAGGTAATACGGCATTACCGCAAACAGGGGATGCCCCAGCGGTGGGGGCAAAGCCCCCAAGAGCGTCATCGGAGGCATACAAATAATGATTACAGAATCAAAAAAAATGGATTAATACACATCACCGGGTGAGCTCGTCGAGGGTCGCGGCAAGCAGGTCGATCTCCTGCCGGGTGTTATAGTACGCAAGGCTCGCCCTCACTGTCCCGTCAGGGAGGCCGAGACTATCAGCCAGCGGCTGGCAGCAGTGGTGGCCGGACCGCACCATGATATCGGCCGCCTCATCAAGCTGCTGGGCCACCTCGTGGGGGTGGAACCCTTCGACTGTAAAGGAGATGACACCGATCCGGTGCGAGGGATCTTTGGGGGCATAGACGCGGATCCGGTTGTTCTTTGAGAGCGCATCGATCAGCCGGTCCGTGAGCCCGGTCTCGTACCGGTGGATCCGATCCATCCCGATCCCCAAGAGGTAGTCCACCGCGACGCCAAGGCCGATTCCCCCCGCGATATTGGGTGTTCCTGCCTCGTACTGCTGGTAACCCGGCGCCGGGGTATACCCGTCAGCGGTGACCGCCTCGACCATGCCGCCGCCGAGTACGAATGGTTCGATGCAGGGCTCCTTCATCCAGAGCACGCCGGTTCCGGTCGGCCCGGCCATCTTGTGGCCCGAGAAACAGTAGAAATCGCACCCGAGTTTTTCCACGTCCACCGGCATATGCGGGACTGCCTGCGCCCCATCGATGAGAAGGAGCACCCCCCGGTCATGGCAGATCTTCGCGATCTCCTGCACGGGAGTAACAACACCGAGCACGTTTGATGCCTGCGTGACCGCCACGAGCCGGGTGGAATCGGTTATCGAGCGTTCAAGGGCGCCAAGATCGAGCTGGTAGTCCAAGCCAATACCGATAATATCCGTTGCCACACCCTGCCGGGCGAGCCGTCTCCAGGGGAGGAGATTCGAATGGTGTTCGAGGATTGTAGTGATGACCCGGTTGCCGGGCTTCCAGGCAAGGCCCTGCGCAACCATGTTCACCGATTCGGTGGTGTTCTTCGTAAAAACGGTGACCCCGTTCTTTCCGCCGATGAACTCCGCCACCTTCTCGTGGGCGTGCCAGTACCGCTGGCTTGCGATACTGGTGAGCCGGTGGACGCCCCGGCCCACGTTTGCCCGGTACCGGTGCTCGAACTCAACCATGGCAGCGATCACGGGTTCGGGAGAGAAGCTGGTAGCGGCATTGTCAAGATAGATGAGATCGCCGAGAATGGGAAAGTCCCTGCGGACTGCATCCACGTTGTATTCCCCACTCTCCTGTGCTGCCATATCTGGTTCCATGGTTCTTTCTCCTGCTATTTCAACCGTTTCTTCGCGCTCTTCCGGTGGCTCTGCCTGCAGCGTGTAATCGTCACGGACCGGGATGCCCCGGTCCCGGCAGAGCTCCCGCATCTTGGGCGGCAGCGCCTTCCAGCGCCAGAGCCCCCACTGGTGGTATGCATCGGGGAAGCCCCTCTTTTTTGCATAGGCGGCCAGGAATGCATCCCAGCGCCGGGCATACTCCGGGTGCATGGCCCGGAGCTCCTCGTACTCGCTTTCGAGCATGGACGGGCAGACGTAGCACCCGATCCGTTCGATCCCTTTCTCGTAGAGCGGGTTGATTTCGGCCTTCTGCCACCAGAGGTAGAGGAAGACCTCGAGCGCCCTCCAGTTCCTGATCGGGGAGATATTGAGCTGGAGGGGATTGGCCGGGTTCTGGCTGGTCTCTTCGAGCGCTGCCCGGTTCCACGACTCGTACCACCGGTTGCCCTGCACCGTGACGCAGGGGCCGACCTCCGCAAGGTGGAGCTTGAGCGGCCGGAGTTTCAGGAGCTTGCAGCACCACCGGTTGTCCTTTCCCGGTGGCCCGGCCTTTTCTGCCGCGGAAAAGAAGTCCCCGGCCTTTTCGATCACGGGAACACCCTGGGATCTCACGAATGCAACCGTCTCGGGAAACTCGATGCCGGTATCGAGGAAGAATGCGTCCATTACCCCGGCTTTGCGTGCAAGGGTGAGCACAGCGGTGCTGTCCTTGCCACCTGAGAACGAGACATTGCACACCGGGCGGTCATGGACATGCTGTTTGATCATGCGGACGGCGTTGCGTTCGAGATTTTTCAGGTGGTACCGGTTCTGCTGGACAACCTGTGCCCAGTCCGGGTTCTTCCCGGTGCGGAGCTCGACCGGGACGAGTTCCCGGATCCGGACCTGGCCATCCCGGACCGTTCCGGTGCCGAATCGGTTCTTGAGCTTCACGATAGCCGTTCCGTCAGGCACCGGGCTGGTGAGACGGAACTTTTTACCACCCATCCGGCCCTGACCCTGCTCCGTTTCAATGCCGGTCTCAAGGTCGATGATCCCGGTTGTTACGTGCTTGAGAATATACGGGAGCGCCTCGGGAGAGATATCAAACGAGTACTTCCGTGCCACGGGGTCAAAAGAGAGCCAGCCGAACCGGTGGCCATGGGCAAGCACGAGATCCGCCCGGTCCACCCCGCCGGTCTTGTTGAGCAGGAGGACGGCCTGAACCGGGATGTTCCCGAACCGTTCCCGGATAAGCCTCCTGATGAGTGCCATATCAGCCGCAAGCGCCGGGCGTACATCATACGGCTGGAGGAGTTCGATATCACGCCCCTCCGCACCGCAGGCACAGGTCCTGCCGATCAGTGGGACATTGCACCGGTCGCACCAGTACAGGATCTTTTTTACCGGTGGCTCGTGCGTCACATTCACATGATAGGGGCGCGGGGGAGATAAGTGGAACGCTTTGAGGAAAAAGTTACGGGGATGTGCCTGGTGAGGGCGGGCGGATATGGAGCCTTTCGTAGAAGACATCCCTGCCGGGCTCTTTTCCCAGGAACCCGGAAAGGAGCGCCTTTCCGTCCTGCATGTTCCCCTGTTCAAGGATCCAGTGACGGTACGCGGCCCCGGTAGCAGCATTAAAGAGGCCGTCTTTTTTAAACCGGGCAAAGACGTTTAAGGCATATACTTCAGCCCAGAGGTAACTGTAGTAGCCGGCATCGTACCCGCCCATGAAATGGCCGATGGTTGCCGGTTCGTGACCGCCTTCGAGCGGCGGGATGCCCATGAGATCCCGGTAGATCCGGTCGGCGGTGGCGGTCACATCGACTGGCCCATCAGCAGTGTGGAATGCCATATCCTCGGTCGATATCACAAGCATTCGGGTGTACCGCAGCCCGGCGCCGAGGTCCCGTGCAGCGATAATCCGGTCCCGGATCGGGGCCGGGAGTTTTTCCGTTGGGTTCGCGTAGTGCCCGGAGATAGCATCAAGTACCGCTGGTTCCCAGGCCCAGTTCTCCAACGCCTGCGAAGGGGTCTCGACAAAGTCCCACTCCACGCTTGAACCCGCAAGGCTCGCGTAGGGAACCTTCGTGAGACAGCCATGGAGCGCATGCCCGAGCTCGTGGAAGAGCCCTTCGACATCGTCATGCGTTAAAAGGGAAGGGGTGTCGTCCGCAGGTGCCCGGAAGTTTCCCACAATAGCGGTAACCGGCACCGTGTACCCGCAGTCCTTTGCCCTGCCTGCGATCAGGGGCGACATCATCATGTGCCCGTACTTCCCGTCGCGGGGAAACATGTCGAGATAGATGTACGCGATCGTCCGGTCGTTGTCCTCTTCGAGGATGCGAATCAGCCGGACGCCCGATGCCCAGACCGGGGCACCGGGGACTTCGGCAAACCGGATACCCAAGAGCGGGCCAAAGCACTGGAACATGCCCTGCAGGACCAGATCGAACGGGAAATATTTACGGATCTCTTCGTTATTGAGCGAGAACTGTCGTTTTCGCTCCTGCTCGGTAAGGTAGGCAAGGTCCCAAGGAGCGACCCGGTCTGCTCCGGGTATAAGCTCCTGTTTAAGGACAAGCAGCGATGCAAGGTCGGACCGGATCTTCTCCTTTACCGGCTCTTTGAGTCCGTCGAGGAACGAGTGGACGGTAGCGGTGTCATGGGCCATCCTGCCATCGAGCCGGTAGTCTGCCCAGCTCGCATAGCCCAGCTCCCGTGCACACTGCTGCCGTACCTGGATCGCTTCTTCGAGAAGTGCCGTGTTGGAGGCCGCCTGCCGGTTGACAAAGGCAGCGTACAGCCGTTTGCGGGTGGCAGCGTTCTTCGCGTTCTGCATCACCGGGATATAATCCGGGTACTTGGTGGTGACCCGGTACTGGCCATCAGCGGTCTGCGTAAAGGTGGCCAGCACCTCAGGCGGGACCCCTTCCAGTTCCCCTGCAGAAAACGTGAGGGTAGTGGTGTCGTTGTTGAGATTGGCGGTGAACCTGACCTCAAGTTCGGTGATCTGCTCCTTTAAGGCCCGGACGCGGGACAAGCCATCATCGGGGAGGGCAAGACCGTTTTTCCTGAACTGCCGGAGGGTCTCGGAGAGGAGCCTGGATTCCGCAGGGTTTCGCGGGACTGATGTGCGAATCGCATCGAAGAGATCCCGCCGGGTAAAGACGCCAATCGCAAACTTCCCTGCCTTTTCCTCGCAGACCGATCCCTCTGCCGCTAATGCCGGGTCGGGATGCACATAGCCCATGAGGGTCAGGGGCAGGGTCGCGTCCGAAAAGTCCGCCATTGCAGTCTCAAACGCGAGCAACGTGGTATCGATCGTTCGTTTGCCCGCAGGGAGGGCAGCGATCCTATCGAGTGAGGCGGTGGCAGCGCTGACGGCTGCGTCACACCGGGCCGTAATCTCGCCGGGCTGGTAACTGGTCCGGAGTGGTGAGAGGTGATCAGGGGATGTCATAAAAATACTCCCGGCAGTAACCGGGCCATAAACCTGACCAGAAACTGGGATGTGCGAGAGTAAAAGCCGATTGGTGGTACCGTGGCCGGGTGCTGCCCGGTGGTTGTGGAAAAAGGAACTGGTTGATCAGGCTTGAGTCTCTGCAAGGGCAGTGCGGATCTGATCCTTTACTGCCTCGGGAATGTTGAGGTTGTCCAGGGCCCGCGTGAGGAGCAGCTTTGCCATTTGCTGGCCCTCTGGGGTCGAAAGGTATGCATCGATTGCCTCTTTTCCCTGCGGGGACGAGAGGAAGGAACGTATGGTCTGCTGCCCGTTGGGGGAGGAAAGGTAACCTGCAACCATCCCCTGAATGCCATCCAGTGCGCCCATGAAGTCACCAAAGAACAGCTGTACTGGAACAGGTAAGCAGATAAAGGTACCAGAATTCATCCCCGCAGGGGGGTGTAAAATTACCAGCCCCGGCTGTACTCGCCGGTGCAGGGAATGCACACAACCTTCCCGTTCCTGACCCGGGCGCGGTGTTCGGCCACCATCTCGCCGCAGGATGCGCACTGCACCGAGGCCGAGATCCGGGCCCGCTCCGGAACCTCCGACCGTGCCTCTTTTTCAATGAAGAGTTCGCCGATCGGGACAGTGAGGATCTTTTCGATGATCGCGGCCTGCCGCTCGTGGAACTCCTTTTCTTCTGCTGGTGTGGCTTTCCCGGCCATCACCCGGGTGCGCAGCGTTGACAGGACAGGATCGAGCCGTTCCGTAAGCGGTTCCGGGCGCTGGACCAGGCGAATTGCAGAGCCGGTCTTCCGGTTGATGAACGTGTACGCGTGCTTGCCCAGGTCCCGGAGGATCAGGTTTCCCTTGCCCACCGAACACCCGGCAATGGCCTGGACGGCGTCGACCCCGCAGGCATCGTTCTCGACAATTGCAACCAGGTCCTCGTCGCCGGACCGCCCGGCATGGAGGGCGCCAAGAGCGTGCGTTGCGGCCCGGTACCCAAGGGCAAGGCCGGGGCAGGTGTGGCCGTGGAATGCGACGGTATCTTCGTAGGTCTTAAAGGAGCAGGCCATGATCTTCACGTGATCCGGTTACTTGTCAGAAGGGAGGTAAATCTGTTTCGCCGCGGTTATTTCTCAAACTGCGCCACCGCGTCCGGCAGGCAATGAGCGATTCCCCGGATCCCTGATACGGTCACGGTCATGAGGATCGCATCGATCACCTCTTCCCGGGTTGCCCCCGCGGCCTTTGCCATGGGGATGTGGGCTTTTACTGCCGTATCATCCCCCATCGCCGCTTTCATCGCGATGTAGATCAGCTGCTTGGTCTTTGTGTCGAGCGCCGGCCGTTTCACGACTGCCATGATCAGGTTGTTGAACGCGGCCGCAACCTCGGGGGCCTCATTGCTGAAGAGTTCCATCGTATTTGTGGTCATGCGGTATGCCTCAGGTACCGTACTTGACCGGGAGAGATAAAATCTTTAAGAGAGGGCCACGGGGTCTTCCTCCCCCCGGAGGCGTTTTCTCAAAAGAGAAAAAGTTCGAGTATCGGGATCGTGGCAAGGCACAGGAGCGTGGAGATGAAGACACCCTGCGAGGCCAGCGTCGAGTCCACGTTGTACTCCTCCGAGAGCAGCACCGAGTTTGCCGCGACCGGCGTTGCGATCAGGAGCACCGCCACCCCGAGCAGGAGTTTGTCGGCAATAAATGGCGAGAGCACAAGAAATGCTACGACCGGGAAGATGACGAGCCGGAGTGCGGTTACCAGGTACACCCGCCAGTCACCGGCCAGCCGCTGGAGGGGGAGGGTGGCGAGCAGTGCTCCCACCACCAGCATGGCAAGCGGCGTGGTGGCCGAACCTATCAGGTCAAGCCCGGTTTCTACCGGGGCAGGCAGCATATATCCTGCAAGGAATAATCCAAGGCCGAGAATGGATGCCACAAGACCCGGCGAGAGGAGAACTTTCAGGTCGAGCTTCCCGGGCCGGCCCCGGGCAAGCAGCCAGACCCCCAGGGTAAAGACAAGGAAGTAGAACGGTACGTTGAAGAGGATCACGTAGAAGAGCGAACTGGGACCAAGGACGGCAAGCGCCACCGGGATGCCCATGAACATGGTATTGGGAAAGACCAGCATGAACTGGAATACCCCTTTTTCCTCCGGAGTGGAAGGGAGGAAACGGCAGACAAGGACACTGATCACAAATGCCGCAAGGTAGTAGCCGCAGGCAACGAGGAGCATGCTGTGAACAATACCCATGGTCTTTGCCGTGTCCGGCACCTGCATGCTGCTGATGGTGAGCGCCGGCAGCGCGATGTTGACGAGGACGTGGGAGATCAGGTGGACATGGTTGCCATTGAGGATCCCGTACTTTCTCGCTGCAAACCCGGCCCCGATGAGGGCGAACAGGGAGGCAATGGCAATGATGACGGCGAGAAGTTCCATGTCCTGTATCCTCTTTAGCGTCGTAGCCTTTTCCCGGCCGCACCCTCATGCCCCGCCCCACCGGTGCCGGGTACCCCGGGGTAATTCCCTGGTACCCCATTGGGCCGTGAAGGACCACAGGAGTGTATCGGTAAAACTGTTGGCCCGGTACGGACTTATAGGTTAGGAAAAGCGCAGGATACCGGAAAAAAAGGTGCAGCCTTAGCCCCAACCCGCACGGTGTGTTCAGGTTGCTGTGATCCGGCCGCAGAAAAGCGCGGCAGCCACGGCATCGCGGCACCACCTGAAGGTGCCCATCATAACAGGCATCACCATCCGGGTGCGCTCTTTTATACTGGCAAATAATTCCCAAAATCATCAGAATGTGAGAAAATATTGCCGCAAATTTTCGCAATTAACAAAATCAAGCCTGATTATTGCTCTTTTCTGTGTCTATATATCAAAATCCCCTCCATATACATCGGATGGCACGAAAAGCAGACACAACCCGCGGGCAGGTCGAACAAGAGATCGACCTTGCCCAGCCCACCTGCCCGAACCGGGAAGAGAGGGCAAACGGCATCAATGTCTGGTACGGGAAGGCAAGCGATCTTGCCAAAGAGGCCCGCACCGGATGCCTGAAACGCCGGGAACGCCGGTTCCAGCAGTCTTCAGGCTGCGTCCTGAACTTCTACCTCGCGATCCGGGTGGGAACGATCCGCAACGCCGCGGTGATCTACCATGCGCCGGTCGGGTGCTCCTCGGCAGCACTCGGGTATCGCGAGATGTACCGGGGGATCCCGGTGGAGCTGGGCCGGCCGGCCAACTACGACCTCCACTGGATGACCACCAACTTAAACGAGAACGATGTAGTCTACGGGGCAACGGAGAAACTCAAAGAGACAATACTGGAAGCGCAGCGCCGCTACGACCCCAAGGCCATCTTCATCCTTACCTCCTGCACATCCGGTGTCATCGGGGAAGATATCGAAGGAGCAGTTGCCGATGTTCAGCCGAAAGTCAAGGCAAAGATCGTCCCGATCCACTGCGAAGGATCGAGGTCGCGCCTGGTCCAGACCGGTTATGATGCATTCTGGCACGGGGTCCTGAAGTACCTGGTGAGAAAACCGGTAAAGAAACAAAAAGACCTCGTGAACGTGGCAAGCATGCTCTCGTATACCTGGCAGGACCGGCTTGAAATCCGGCGCCTTCTTGGGAAACTTGGCCTCCGTGTCAATTTCGTACCGGAATTTGCATCGGTCGAAGACTTCGAGCAGCTCTCGGAAGCGGCCGTCACGGCCCCGCTCTGCCCGACCTATACCGATTACATCTCACGCGGGCTGGAACAGGAATACGGCGTTCCCTACTTCATGTACCCTTCCCCGATGGGAGTTGCGAACACCGATGGCTGGCTTCGCGAGATCGCAAAGTACACCGGGAAAGAAAAAGAAGTCGAGGTTTTGATCAAAGATGAGCACAAGATCTGGATTCCCAAACTTGAGGCAATCCAGAAAGAACTGGCCTCTGTCAAAAAAGATGGCGAGAAAGTGACGGTGCTCGGGGCACTGGGGCAGGGACGGCTTCTTGCCCAGCTACCCTACTTCGATGAACTGGGCCTCAAATCGTCTGCCGCGATGTGTCAGGACTTCGACAACCTGATCCTCGACGAACTTGAGCACCTGATCCAGAAGATGGGGGACTTCGATATCCTGGTCAATACCTTCCAGGCCGCCGAGCAGACCCATATCACCAACAAGCTCAATCCCGATATCGCCATGACCTGCCCGTTCCAGGGCGGTGCGTTCAAGCGGGACAACGGTGTTACAAGAGTCCATGCGCTCAGGGGAGACCCCCACCCGTGGAGCCAGCAGAGTGGGTATGCCGGTGCCATTGCCTTCGGGAATTTCCTTGTGCAATCGCTCAAGAACAAATCCTACCAGAAGACCATGCACGACAAGACGAAAAACACCTACAAGGACTGGTGGTACAAGCAGCCTGATCCGCTCTACTATCTGGCAAAAGAGGGCTAACATGGCAGAAGCAAAAGAACAAAAAACCAATGAAAGCCAGCAAAATGTACCCGTCGGTGCCGTTGAGGCCCCGCGGTACTCCTGCGCCCTTGGCGGGGCATATTCGACCGCGGTCGGGTTCTATGGAGTGGTCCCGATCCTGCACTCCGGCGCAGGGTGCGGGATCGGCCAGCTGTTCGGCCAGTTCTATACCGGAGGCCAGAATGCCGGGGGCCCCTTTGGCGGGACAAGTACCCCCTGCTCATCCTTAATCGAGCAGCATGTGGTCTTTGGCGGGGAGAACAAACTGCGGGACCTGATCGCATCCACGCTTGAAGTGACGGCCGGACAGTTCTATGCGGTGATCTCCGGGTGCATCCCGGCGCTGATCGGGGATGACATATCCTCGGTGGTAAAAGAGTTCAGGGACAAGGCGCCGATCATCTCGGTCAAGACCTCGGGCTTTTCCGGGAACTCATACGCGGGGTACGAGATCTTCTTTGATGCGCTCATCGACCAGTTCCTGACGCCGGTCCCGAAGGTGAAGGGACAGGTGAATATCTTCGGGGTGGTTCCCTACCAGCACCTGTTCTGGAAAGGGGATCTCGAAGTGATAAAAGAGCTGCTCGAATCTATCGGCCTTAAGCCAAACATCCTCTTTACCCGGTTTGATGCGCTGGATGCCATCAAGAGTATCCCGGCGGCAGAGTACAACATTGTTCTCTCCCCCTGGGTAGGGCACAAGACCGCAGAGAAACTTAAGGCAAAGTTCAAGACCCCGTTCATAGCCTTTCCCGGGGTACCGATAGGGCCGAAACAGACCGCCGAATTCCTCCGTGTTGTGGGGCAGAAACTCAAAGTCCCGCAGAAGAAGATCGAGTCGCTGATTGCGGAAAAGGAGCAACGGGCCTACCGGTTTGCCGAGCACCTTGGTGATATGCTCCTGATCGTACGGCCGCATGCGTACTTTGCGGTGGTCGCAGACAGCAGTACGGCAATCAGTGTCACGAAATTCCTGGTAAACGAGCTCGGGTACCTGCCCGACATTGTCCAGATCACCGATGACCCCCCAGAGGAACGACGCGACCTGATCAGGCAGGAGCTGACTGAGACCCTCGAGACCGCGGTCCGACCCGAGATCATCTTCGAGACCGATTCCTACCGGATCCGGGAGAACCTGAAAGCGAGGAGTTTCCTCTTCCTGTTTGCAAGCTCGCTGGAAGGCCCGACCTCTATCCAGGACTATGGGGCAATCCATCTCACCGTGGCATTCCCGTGCCTGGACCGTCTGATCCTCGAACACACCTATGCCGGGTTCAAAGGCGGGCTGACGCTTGCCGAAGATTTCATGAGTAAGTTTGCAGGACCGCTCTAAACCCGCCGGAAAATTCCCGAAAACATACATTCTTTTTTTTATTGATCCAACCAAAAGACCCTCACCGGCCGGATCGGTTTCATCTTCTTAAAGAATCCCCGGGCCCACATCCCTTGAGTGCATCATGGAATGCCGCCTCTTGCGTGAGAAGCGGGTACAGCCACACTGGTGAAAAGAGAGACAGGAACGAATCAATGGTTACAAAAAGGACAGGGACCCAGCGGTGAGGTGCTCACCACTGAGCCGGGGACGGGGGGAACGTGCCGGTTATACGCATAGGACGCATCATACAGCGACCACCTCTTCCTTTGGCTGTGTGTTCAGGCCGTACAGGCTCTGCCGGGCATCGATGAAATAATAATGCTCGATTAAGAACTTCTCGTTCTTGAGCCTGTTTAATGCATACCGCACGGTCCGTGACGGCAGCGAGGTCTCGCGGATGAGATCCTTCTGTGTCAGCTGACCATTCGTTTCCAGCACTTTATACACGAGCTTTGCTGACGGGGGCAGATGCCCGATCCGTGCAAAGGGTTTTTCATTGACGGTTGTGTTTACGACAAAGACGATCCCTCATAGTGGATCACCATACATACGTGAGAAATCACAATTGTTAAGTCTTTCGCTTCCAGACACCCCCCGTCAGGACCGTTCCATGAAGGTAAATAACAGCGAATTGTGGATTAATATTAATTTTGGACAATATTCTCCCTTTTTTGCCCCTGCGGGGGGATTTCGGATAATATGCTCCTCAAGCATATTATGTCTGGCCGCGCATTATTTGCGCGCATGAAATCCCGGCGCAGGCCCAACAGGGAAGAAGGGATCGGCACAGAGATCAACAGAAATTTCCCGGAAAATCTGCGTGCCTGCTCCACAGGATCCGCGGGGACGGCCCCGCGGGACAATAAAGCCGGTTACCTCAGGAGGGTAGTATCCCGGCTTCCCTGCTGGACGCACCGCCGGGGGTTGTGGCAGTAACACTGGCTGCAATAGACCGTGGTCCGGTCCTGTAAGGACAACTGCGCAATGCGATTCCGGCGTGTATATTTCCGGGATACGGATCGTAGTGACACAAGTACTGCTGGGTGAGCCTGCCTCATGAACCCCCTGATTTGAGCAAAAAAACCCGGTTCGTGTGATTTACGTGAAAATCGCGGCAATTTTTTCACACGGGGCTGCCGGAAAACGAAAAGGGGATCGGGGATCCCCTTCCCGGGACTTCTGGTATATGTTCGACCTTATGAGTTCATCTGGTTGTAATCGGAAAGGAGCCCCTGGTAGAACGTATCATTGGGGTTCTCGCTGATCACTTCAGTTAATGCCTGCTTGTACACCGAGGTGTCGATATGCTGGTTGATATCGATGGTCGAGTTGATGTACCCGGCGTCATTCATTTTCTGCCAGAACTGCCTGACTCCATCGGAATTGGGATCCGGTGAGGAGTAGAAGTAGTTGTTGTACGTTGAATTCAGGATGGTTCCCTTATCAAGCTGGACGTACTTCTGGATATCATCTGCCGTCTTGTCATGGTTTTCATTCCAGAACTTGTATGCCTCGATAAGCGCCTTCTCAAATTTCACGGTAGTTTCCCGGTTGTTGTCGATATACTGCGTCTCGGCAACGATCCGGCAGCATGGGTGCTTGGGCCAGAGCTGTGCCGTGTAGATGGGGACTACGAGACCTTCCTGCTGTGCGACCTGCTCGAAGGGGATAAAGACGATCCCGCCATCCGCTTTTCCTGATTTTACCGCTTCGATAACCTCGGTGGGCGAGTCAAATTCAAGGAAATTGACATCATGCTGCCAGTCTATTCCCTGGTCGTGGAGGGCAAACCGGAAGACCAGGTCCCCGTTCGACATGACGACCCCGGCAATGGTCTTGCCCTTCCAGTTCGAGAGGTTCGAAAGGGTCTGCGCATTCTGGGGCGTTGTAATGAACATCTGGCCTTCGCTCATGAGCCCGCCAATCACGGTCAGCGGGGCACCTTTGGCAATAAACGTGAGCGGATCCGAGGTGCCGGCGCCGGCGATATCGATCTTGTTTGCAAGCATCGCATTATACGCGTCCGCACCATCGGTGAACTGGGAAAACTGCACATTGAGTCCCTGCTGGTCGAAGTACCCCTCTTCCTTTGCGATAAAGAAGAGCCCGTCCCCGTTCGAGGGCAGGTAGCCAAGACGCACGGTTGTCTCGTTGGCCGTGCTGCCTGCAGCGGTTCCTGCAGTCGCCCCGGCTGCGGCCGCGGTCTGGCCGGAAAAGATCACATACGCACCTGCGATAACGAGGATAAGGATAACGATAATTGCGCCTAGAATATACTGTTGTTTTTTCTCCATAGGATTCTCCATGCTGTCATCAGTGAGGCGGATACACGGCCTGCGCCGGATCCGCCGTACCAGACTTAGTATTGTTAAAAAATCCGCTAAATATCTCGGGAAACAAGTAAAACTGTCTCAATAATCCCTGTTTCTCTCAGAGTTACGGCAATAGTTGTCCGGAATTCCCATTACCGGAAGAGATGTGACGCTCCAAGAGACCGCCGGGGGAGAACGGGACATAAAAGTATTGACCCGGGCCCGCTGCGGCATGAGAGGGGGGATGATGGACCCCCTGTCTCCACGCGCCTCCCGTCAGGGATACGTTCTTTATTGTTACTCCACTACGGACAGTTCGAAGGTCCCGTCAAGGCAGGTGGAGCAAAACAGCAAAAACTCACGGATATTCTCCGACATCTCATCGCAGAGCGAGCGGGAGACGTGGATTATAATATGGGGCCTGCTTCCCTGGACTTTGCGGAGCTCTAGGTAGAGTTCCTTGAAGAGGGTAAGAACGGTCCGGAAATTCATCCGTTTTATAATCCTGATATGGCCGACGCCTTCCGGATCGATCATGATCCGGTACGTATCCGCCTTCCGGAAAAATCCTGCCTGTGTTTCCACGCTGATCACCTCCCTTATGCAAACTCCGTCGGATTTCAGTTGTGTCCAGGATCCCTCATATCATCTCTCCGGGGAGAGTACGTACCTCTTCTCATGCGGGACCATATGAGTGTTCACACCTCGGCAATTACGGATTCTGCCACCGCAGGCTGTACTTCTGGATCCGGTCAAAGAAGTACATCAGCACAATGACGACCACGGCAACGAGGATGATCCCCGCAATGACCTTGTCGTAATTCGCGAATTCGTGGTTGTACTGGATATACCACCCCAGACCGGAGGAGGAGGCAATCATTTCGGCTACAGTCAGGGTGATAAACGACATGATGAACGCGATCATCGCGCCTGAGAAGATCGATGGCAGCGCCGCCGGGAAAAGAACCTTTTTTATCATGTCCCGCTCTGACAGGCCGAGAGTCCGGGCCGAGTTAACCAAGCGGTGGTCGATACTGAAAACACCGTACACCGCCCCTACGAGAAGTGGCCAGAATGCCCCGATAAAGATCAAAAAGATCGATGCCGTGGCAAATGTCGGCAGCAGGACAATGGTATAGGGCAGGTAGGCGGTTGGGGGGATCGGCGAGATGGCCTTTGCAAGGGGATAGGCCACGTCAAAGAGCCGTTTTCTCCATCCCAGGAAAAGCCCCAGGGGAATCGCCGTTACCAGGGCCAGCCCGAATCCGGCCCCCAGAAGCGCAAGAGAGTTGACCAGTCCCTGCAGCATCAGTGCATAATCTTCACCGAACACGGCAAACACCCGTGCCGGCCCGGGAAAGAGCAGGGGATCGAGAAGGGTGAGTTTCCCAAGCAGCAGCTCCCAGAAAAAGAGGGCAACGCTGATCAAAAGGAAGATATCGCTGACGGTCCGTGCCTCCTGCGGGTGAAGCAGGAGACTTGCCGCAAACGCGACAAACAGGAGTATTATCACACCGATAAAGACGGCATTGCTGGTCACCGCCTGCTTCAGTGCATCGGGAATGGCAGTCGCCAGGACCAGGGTAGCAGCGAGGAAGAGAATCACGCCATACCCGCTCCGGGTAAGACTAAACGTCATGCCGGGACACCTCGCTCGCTGAATTCCTGGTCCTGTTTTTCGATCTCATCGAGCATCTCACAATAGAGCACCGAGAGGAGATGGGATTTAAGCGCAATGTAATCAGCCTGTGCGGTCAGGGTTTTCCTGCACCGCGGGCGTTCGAACGTGATATCGATGACCTCCTTGATCCGGCCGGGCGAGGGCGACATGATCGCGATCCGGTCGGACAGGAGAAGCGCTTCATCCACATCATGGGTGACAAAGAGGACGGTCTTCCGGCCGGTCCCCTGGGACCAGAGGCGCAGGAGGAGGTCCTGCATGTAGATCCGGTTGAGCGAATCGAGCGCACCGAAGGGCTCGTCCATCAGGAACACCTTGGGATTGATCGAGAACATCCGGGCTATCGAGATCCGCTGTCTCATCCCCCCCGAGAGTGTGTTCGGGTACGCATGAGAAAAGCGGCTCAGCCCGACCAGCCCGAGGTACCGTTCAGTCTCGGCGTTGATCTCTTTTTTTGAGGAAAATACCCGGGTATGTTCCAGGGCGAACCGGATGTTCTCGAACGCTGTCATCCACGGAAAGAGCGAATAGTCCTGGAAGACCGTTCCGCGATCTGCCCCGGGCCCCTGTACCTGCTGCCCGTCGACCAGGACTTCACCGCTGCCCGGAGTTTTGAGCCCGGATACAAGATCGATGATCGTACTCTTGCCGCAGCCGGAGGGCCCGATGAGCGAGATGAACTCCCCATCGCGGATATGCAGGTTGACCCCTTCGAGTGCCGTGTGGCGCGTACCGTTCAGGCCAAATACCATGCCGATATTCTTGAGATCTATTGCTGCCATGGGAACTCTCCGTTGAAAACCGGGAAAAATAACCGGGAAGGACCGGGACCGGGGCAGGTTTCCCGCCCCGGCCGGAAAAACGGCACCCTGCTCCTGTTATGAGACTCCTTCCGCACCGGGAACAACGCACTGGAGATCGCAGGCATTGCCTTTCTGTGCGTCCCTCTTCTCCAGCAGTTTATCCGACCAGCTCTCTGCCCATTTCTTGAGGCCGTCGGATTCAAGCGGTGAGGGCACGTACTTTTTGTTGTTTTTTACCACCGCTTTTGCGAGCTTCCGGTAGATCTCAGCCTGTTCTGATTCCGGGTCATGCTCGATAACCGTCTGGCCGCGGAGTTCGCTCCGGGTGACATCGAGAGAACGCGGGACATACCCGGCAACGGTCGTTTTTGTGTGTTTGGCGAAATCGTTGACGATCTCTTTCTGGATCGGCTGGTTCATGGAATTGGCAATGATCCCCGAGAACAGGGCCCCGCCGCTGTTGGCATATTTCGTGATGCCCTTAAAGAGGTTGTTAGCCGCATAGAGCGCCATGAAATCCGAGGAGGCCACCGTGTAGACCTGCTCTGCCACACCCTCCCGGATCGGGGTTGAAAATCCGCCGCAGACCACATCGCCCAGCACATCGTAGATGACAATGTCGGGGGTATATTCCTCGAAGACCTTGCGCTGCCGGAGGAGCTCGATTGCGGTGATGATACCCCTGCCTGCGCAGCCGACGCCCGGCTCGGGCCCCCCGGCTTCTACGCAGAGGATCCCGTTGAACCCCTCGTGGATGATGTCCTTGGTTGCAACATTTTTCCCGCTCCTGAGTGCATCTAGGACGGAGGGGATCGAGGCGCCTCCGCGCAGGTTGTTGGTCGAATCGCTTTTCGGGTCGCAGCCAATCTGCATGACATGGAGGCCGCTTTCGGAGAGCGCAGCGGACAGGTTTGACGATGTCGTGGATTTCCCGATACCTCCTTTTCCGTAAATGGCGATGTTACGTATCTTTCCCACTTGATTCACCTGTATATACATGGCAAAAACCAGATTTATACGGTCATAATCAAGCAATACTTAGCGTCTCGATTACGGATTTCTAGGAATTGCGGCAATCCTTGCAGTGGCAGGGTATGAGGACCGTTCAGGAACGACATCATGCTGAGTTCTTCAAAACCGTCAAAAGGGCCGGAAGGCTCTGCATTCCTGGTTTTTTTTTCAGGAGTATTTCACGGGAGGTCAGAAGAAAGAAACAACCGGGCTGGTGGTGAAGGGAAGGGGTGGCATCCGTGGATCCCCCTTCCCGGCCGTACCAGGCGGATCCGGGTATACCGGTCCGGATTAGGAGTCAGTGTACCTGCATCGTGTGCCCGGCGCACTGAACGTTCATGCATTCAGACATGCACCGGGGGATCATCATCTGGAGATCGCACAGGGCCTTTTTCATGCGTGACTCGGAGCAGTCGGACATGATGTCCGGCATTTTCCTGCACCCGGTCTCCATGCACTGCGCCATGCATTTCATGATCATCATCTGGAGATCGCTCATGGATTTCATCATGGGTGCATCCATGCACATTGCGTCCATGCATGCGGTATCCATGCACATTGCGTCCATGCATGCGGTATCCATGCACTTTGTGTCCATGCACATCGCATCCATGTGACATGCGATCATCATCTGGAGGTCGCTCATCGACTTCATGGCGGATGCATCAACGCATTTTTTGTCAATGCACTTTTTCATCATTGTCATGAGTTCCTTTGCGGACGCCGCCATGGGTGCGTCCATGCATTTCTGGTCCATGCCGGTCATCATGGTCATGATCTCCTTCATGGAGTTTACCATGGATGCGTTCATCTGCATGGGTTTTGCCGAGTGAGCGGTCATGCACTGCGCCATGCACTGGGACATCACGGCCTGGAAATCGCACATCGCTTTCTCCATCCGCATATCCATGCATTTCGATGCAGTCATCATGGCCGTCTCACGACAACCATCCTTGTGTTTAACACCTGCTGACTTCATGGGTGGTCATTCCTCTTGTGGGCAGGTTCTTCCTGCCACGGGTGGCTATTCACCATCTGATGGTTAAAGAGGTCTCATTCAAGCAAAATTTGACCATAGTATCCCTCTTTTTGGGAAAATTGCGGAAAGATTCACTCCGATCACCTGTAGACTCCCACAGGATCCTGTCCGCTATGCACGGGCACGGCGGGTTTTCCGGTACCAGGGGCCGGCGAGAGAAAGAACGATTGCGGCAAAAAATGCCCGTAAATCAGGCTATTAATAACACCCTGCTCAACGGGGATATGCGATGTCACGATGGTGATCATCCCTGCCAAGGTGGCGGAGTGGCTACGCGGCTGACTGCAGATCAGCTACAACCCGGTTCGAATCCGGGCCTTGGCTTGCCGCCCTGCAAGGGGACACCCGTCCCCTGCGGAACCGTTTTTAAAAAAAACCGGGGTGATGTGGAATGGAACAGGGACTCACTGCCGAAACAAAAGCGCTTTTGATCACGATCGGGAGTGCGGATATTGATATTTCACTGCTGCCCGCAGACATGAAAACAACGGCAACCGCCGGGCCTGGCGCCGGAGGCAGCTCCTTTTTTGTACGATCCGGTCCCCACCGGGTCCGGCTCTCGATAAAAAAGGACTCCCCGCTCAAGGTGATTCCCTGGCGGGACGGGGTTGCTATCAAGAAAGAGGGGAGGATCATTGCCTATGGCCAGCTCGAGCTGCCCCTCTGCCACTGCCCGGAACAGGCCTACATCACCGTGAGCGAACGCTGTATTTTTGACTGCAAGTTCTGCCCGGTGCCGATCCTGAACGGGAAGGTGAAGACCATCGACGAGATCACGTCGTTGGTCGATGCCGCGGAGGCCCGGGGCGACCTCAGGGCAATCTCCCTCACGAGCGGGGTCGTTGAATCGCCGGAAAAAGAGGCGGAGTACATGACGCGGATCGTTCGGCACCTTGCTTCCCGGTTTGATTATCCGATCGGGGTTTCTATTTACCCGACGGCAACGTCCACCCGGGCTCTCCATGATGCCGGCGCTGCAGAGATAAAATACAATGTCGAAACAATGGACCGGTCTCTCTTTGCACGTGTCTGCCCGAACCTTTCGCTGGATGATATCCTCTCCGCACTGAAAGAGGCAGTAGAAATCTTCGGCAAAAACCATGTCTCCTCGAATTTCATTCTCGGGCTTGGCGAGACCGACGAATGCGTGGAGCAGGGCATTGAAACGCTCACCGGCATGGGTGTTATCCCGAACCTGCGCCCGATCTCCCCGCACCCGCTCAGGAAAGGGCAGATCGTGGTCGAACGCCCCTCTTCATACCGTCTCATAAAACTGGCCCGGATCAACCGGGCTGCCATCGAGCGACACGGCCTTGATGTGCGGGTGGCGCAGACCATGTGCCTACCCTGCACGGGCTGCGACCTCACGCCCCAGCGGGACATCTGATCCTGATGGTAGGCGGGGAGACCTGTCCTTTTGGTCGTCGTACCCCGGATCCATCCCTGTCAGCCAGGTGTAATGCCTCCCCGAGAATGGTTACGGAAGAATGCATACCGGGAGATCCGACCCTGCCAAGGAAGATACGAACGGACTATCCGGCAGTGTGTGCTTTTCTGACGGAATGCAGCAATACTTGACGATAATACAGGGTTCATATAAAAACACGTCAGAGTATATCCGTTCACTATTGTGAACAAGAAATACAGCTATGGCACCACAACGAAAAAACCTCGCGTCTTTCACCCTCATTATCGGGGCGCTCGCCCTGATCCTGACGGCATCCGCCCTGGCGGATAAGTCACACGAGGGACACCTGCCGGAACGAAACGACCGGGGTACCGCAGAGGCCATTATCTCTTCGGGCATCCCTGGCGGGATATTCCTCCTCTTTTCGGCTTTTTCCGGCACGAACCGGCACAGACACAGTATTAACGGCACACTGACCAGCTTCGGGCACTCCTGTTGCCCTGCCATGGCCGGCCAGATCACGATGTGATGGCAGTACCTTACCGAATCACCCCCGGTACATTCAGTACATGCGGGTACGTGAGGTACGCCCTTTATCCTTACACTCTCCCCCCGGTCCAACCGAAGGCGCGAAAAGCGGCCATTTTTGCCGGCAGGAGAACACCTGTGTCCCGGAAAACCCGGGACACATCCCGTATTTTTGCGACAACTTTCAGCGACCGGTATACTTATCCGGGAAAACCCCTTTTCATTACTGCCGCGTATTATCATTAGGCGCGCAATATCACTCTGTGGAATACATAAAATGGTCACCAGATGCCCATTTACGACGGAGATTGGAATCAGGAAAATCCTGCCGATTGGAGAATGTATAAATATTCACGATTGTTATCTAGTATAGTCAGATTCACAATCGTGAATGAGACGTGCCAGTATGGCGGAAAGGCTACGCGGCTGACTGCAGATCAGCGTATCCCGGTTCGATTCCGGGTCCTGGCTTGGTGGAGTCAATCATGAGTATCAGAGTCCAGAAAACATTCGAGGCCCTCTTCGAACTCGAAGAGATCCGTGGGATCTTCCGTGATTCCCTTCCGGCGAGTCTGAGTCCCGAAGAGGAGGTGCTGTTCCAGAAAAAGATCACCGATCTCAAGGCTATCATCTCGGATCTTGAGGCCGGTATAGGGACGCCCAAAGTAATGAAGATCGCAGGAACCCTTGATGTCCGCTCCCGCGAGGAACAATACATCAACATCCACCCCATCCAGGCTGCAGGCCGGCTGACCACGGAGGCAAGGAAAGCGATCATCTCCTATGGTGACGGGTACTCCACCTGTGATGCCTGCCGGAAACCGTTCCGGCTGGACAAGATCTCAAAGCCGGGAATAGCGGAATTCCACGCAGACCTTGCAAAATGGCTCAATATGGACCAGGCCCGGGTCGTCCCCGGTGCACGCCGGGGATTCCAGGCGGTCGCAGGAACGCTGGTAAACAAAGGTGACAGCGTGATTGTCTCGGCGCTGGCCCACTATACCGAGTTCCTGGCCGTGGAAAATGCCGGCGGTGTTGTCAGGGAAGTGCCGCTAAACGCCAAAAATATCGTAACCGGCGAGGCAACGGCACAGAAGATCGAAGAGGTCAAATCCGAGACCGGAAAACTCCCGGTGCTCGTCATGATCGACCACTTCGACTACCAGTTCGCAAACGAGCACGAAATAAGTGCGATCGGAAAAGTCGCACACCAATACGATATCCCCTTCCTTTATAACGGGGCATACACGGTCGGCGTTCTGCCGGTCGACGGAAAGAAGATCGGGGCAGACTTTGTGGTAGGCTCCGGACACAAGAGTATGGCATCGGTCGCGCCGTCCGGGGTACTTGCAATGACCGATGAATGGGCGCCAAAAGCGCTCCGTACCACTGCGATGGTCGGCGACCTCACCAAACGAAAGTTTGGTATCAAGGAAGTGGAACTGCTCGGATGCACGCTGATGGGAGGGACCCTGCTCTCCATGATCGCATCGTTCCCCACGGTAAAGGAACGGGTGCTCCACTGGGATGAACAGGTGAAGCGCTCCAACTACTTCATCGACCGGCTCCTTAAGATCTCCGGCAGCAAGGTGCTCTCCGAGTACCCGCGTAAGCACACGCTCACCAAAGTCGATACCACGGGAAGCTTTGATACGGTTGCAAAAACCCACAAGCGCCGTGGCTTCTACTTCAGCGACGAGCTGTCGTCCCGTGGGATTGTTGGCGAATTTGCCGGGGCAACCCGGACCTGGAAACTGAACACCTACGGCCTCAACGAAAAGCAGGTCCATTACCTTGCCGATGTCTTTACCGAAATCGCAGAAAAATACGAGATCCCTGTTGCGAAGTAAGGCCGTTTACCCGGCGTAAACCTTCACTTCAGTGGATTTCGGGGATGTATCATGACACCGGATATCTCAGGTATCCTCGCTAAAATCAACCCTTTCCACTCATCCAGAGAAGAAACGACAGAAGAGAAAAAAACTGAACAAGCCACACCAGAGAAACCAACCATGTCAGCAAAGAAGATTCATCTTGGAACTCTCGCCCTCCATGCAGGGCAGGTACCGGACCCGACCACCGGGTCCCGGGCAGTACCGATTTACCAGACCTCCTCATACGTGTTCAAGAGCACGGAGCACGCAGCCAACCTCTTTGGCCTGCGCGAGCTCGGGAACATCTACACCCGGCTCATGAACCCGACGACTGATGTGTTCGAGAAGCGCATCGCCGCCATTGAGGGAGGAACCGGGGCGCTTGCAACGGCATCAGGCCAGGCCGCGATCACCTACGCGCTCCTCAACATCACCCGGCCCGGGGACGAGATCGTCTCGGCCGATAACCTGTACGGGGGCACCTACGAGCTCTTCCACTACACGTTCCCGAAACTGGGACGCCATGTTGTCTTTGTGGACTCCACAAAGCCAGAGGAGTTCAAGAAGGCGATTACCAGCAAGACCCGGGCCATCTACGCTGAGACCGTGGGCAACCCCAAGCTGGACACGCCCGACTTCGAGGCAATCTCAAAGATCGCCCACGACCACGGCATCCCGGTCGTCGTTGACAACACCACCGGTGTCGGGCTTGTCCGCCCGATTGACTACGGTGTCGATATCGTCGTTCACTCGGCCACGAAGTACATCGGCGGCCATGGCAACTCCATCGGAGGTGTCATTGTCGACTCCGGTAAGTTCGCCTGGAACAACGGCAAGTTCCCCGAATTCACCGAGCCCGACCCCGGCTACCACGGCCTGAAGTACTGGGACGCTTTCGGGAACTTCCCGGGACTCGGGAACGTTGCCTTCATCTTCAAGATCCGTGTCTCACTCCTGAGAGACACCGGCGCGGTGCTCAGCCCGTTCAATGCCTGGCTCTTCCTTATCGGCCTTGAGACCCTCCACCTGCGGGTTCCCCGGCACTCGGAGAATGCGTTCGCCGTTGCAAAATTCCTCAAAAACCACCCTAAGGTCGCCTGGGTCAACTACCCCGGCCTGCCGGAACACCCGAGCCACGAGCTGACCAAAAAATATCTCCACGGCGGTTTCGGGCCCATCGTAGGCGTTGGTATCAAGGGAGGGGAGACGGCTAGCAGGAAGTTCATCGACTCCTTAAAACTCTTCAGTAACCTCGCCAATATCGGCGACTCAAAGAGTCTCGTGATCCACCCGGCAAGCACGACCCACCAGCAGCTTACTGTTGAGGAACAGGCCAAGACCGGTGTCACCCCGGATGCCGTCCGCCTCTCGATCGGCACCGAGGATATCGAGGATATCATCGAAGACCTTAATCAGGCCCTTGCCCAAGTCTAGGATATGAGTATGCTCCGTGGTTCGCTCGGCATTGTCACAACCGGATATGCAGACCTCCCCCGCCCCTTCACTCTTGAGAGCGGGGCGGTCCTCTCCAAGGTGACAATCGCCTACGAGGCTTACGGCAGGCTCAATAAAGAGAAGAGCAATGCAATCCTTATCTGCCACGCCCTCTCGGGCGACGCCCACATAGCCGGGTTCCACGAAAGAGACGAAAAACCCGGCTGGTGGGACGCGGTGGTCGGACCGGGCAAGGCCTTTGACACCGAGCGCTATTTTGTTATATGTAGCAATGTTCTCGGGGGGTGTAAGGGCTCGACCGGCCCTTCCTCCATAAACCCCGCTACCGGCAGACCCTACGGTGCAACCTTCCCGGTGGTGACCATCCGCGATATGGTCAACGCCCAGAAAGGTCTTCTTGATTTTCTTAACATTCCCGAACTCTACGCAGTTGCCGGAGGATCGATGGGCGGCATGCAGGCGCTCCAGTGGACGGTTTCGTTCCCGGACCTGGTAAAAAAGGCGATCATCATCGCCACCACCGGGTACTCGACGCCCCAGCAGATCGCTTTCAATGAGGTCGGCCGGAAGGCGATCGTCTCCGATCCTGACTGGAACAACGGGGACTACTACGGGAAGAAGATCCCCACCCACGGCCTCGCGCTCGCCCGGATGGTCGGCCACATCACGTACCTCTCCGATGAATCGATGCACGCGAAGTTCGGGCGGGCACTCCAGGGAAAAGACCAGGTAGGGTTTGATTTCTCCACCGAGTTTGCCATCGAGAGCTACCTCCACCACCAGGGGGATACGTTCACGAAACGCTTCGATGCGAACTCCTACCTCTATATCACCAAGGCGATCGACTACTTCGACCTCACCCGGGAGGGATCCCTTATCACCGGCCTTGCGGCGGCAAAAGCGGCGTTCTTTGTCATCTCTGTTACCTCCGACTGGCTCTACCCGCCCTACCAGTCGCAGGAGATCGTGACGGCGCTCACCGCAAACGAACGCGAGGTGCACTACTGCGAGATCCGGTCCAACTACGGCCACGACGCATTCCTTCTCGAATCCGGGCAGCTCAATTACCTGATCACCCGGTTCCTCTCCCATACGGTCGTGGGAGACGTGATGATCCGGGATGTCGAGTGCATCGAGGAGGGGACCACGATCGCGGTCACCGCCCGGCGGATGATCAAGTGCAGTGTCAACCACCTGCCGGTCCTTTCCGCCACCGGCCAGCTGGTGGGGATAGTGACCTCGTGGGACATTGCAAAGGCGGTTGCGTCCAACTTCCTGTGGCTCGACGAGATCATGAGCCGCAACGTGGTCACGACCACCGAGAACGAGCCCGTGGACGAGGCAGCCCGGAAGATGGAGGCCCATTCGATCTCCGCGCTCCCGGTTATCGATTCCGAATCGCACGTGATCGGGCTTATCACGAGCGATGCGATCAGCATGCTCGTCGGCAGGCAGAACCCGTGATCTTCACTGCCTCACACCAACAACAAGACTGAAATCGATTATCGGATGGGGGGAATGTACATGACAAAGAAATGGCTGGTCAGGTATTCTGAGATTTTCTTAAAATCGGACCCGGTGCGCCGGCAGTGGGAACGCGTCTTAATCAGTAACATCCGGCAGCTGATACCGGACCTGAAGATCAAAAACGAGCGGGGCAGGATCTGGCTCACCGGCGAGGTTGATCCCACAAAACTCCGGCATGTCTTTGGGATCGTGTCATTCTCCGAGGTCGAACACGTGCCCCACGATGTACCGCTGGAAGCTGCGCTCGTGGAATACGGCAGGACCCATGGCCTGCCTGCGGCAAAGACGTTTGCGCTGCGGATAAAACGGGTGGGCAAGCACAGTTTCTCCTCGAACGACAAGGCGATAGAACTGGGCGACGTGGTCCGGAGGGCCTTCCCGCACCTCAAGGTGAACCTCGCCACTCCCGACGTGGAGATCCATGTCGAGATCCGGCAGGACGAGTGCTACCTGTACGATACCGTGATCAAAGGGGCAGGCGGCCTCCCGCTCGGGGTGGAAGGGACGCTTGTTGCGCTTGTCTCGGGAGGGATCGACTCGCCCGTTGCGGCGTACATGATGATGAAGCGGGGCTGCAAAATCGTCCCGATCTTTGTGGCGCTCGACACCTTCCTTGACGAGACCGTGCTTGCCCGGGCCGAACGAGTCGTCGAAGTGCTGCGGCAGTACCAGCCTGATATCAAACTCCGGGTGATTCACGATTCCTACCTTGCCGCTGCAAAGAAGGAACTGATCCGGAACCGGCAGGAGAAGTATACCTGTCTCTTCTGCAAGCGCCGGATGTACCGGATTGCGCAGGCAGTTGCAGAGGAAGTCGGGGCAAAGGGGATCGTGAACGGCGAGTCGCTCGGGCAGGTGGCCAGCCAGACCCTTGATAACCTCGTTGTTCTTTCCGATGTGGCGGAGATCCCGGTGTACCGCCCGCTCATCGGGTTTGACAAGGCGGATGCGATTGTACTTGCCCGCGAGATCGGGACCTACGAGGAGTCCACCAGCAAGGCAACGGGCTGCAAGGCGGTGCCCAACGGGCCGTCCACGAAGGCGCAGCTCGCAGAGATCCAGGAGATGGAGCGGAATATGGAATCAACGAAGATGCCGCTGCCGGTCTGAGATACCGGGGAAACAATCACATTTCCGGCTCCGGCAGGGAGTACTTCTTTTTTGAGAAGATCGGGGTATCCCCGGAGAGTATCCAGAAAATGCGGAAAAAATGAGAGGGGCAGGGGTTTTTCCGGGTTGTTTTTTTATTTATCTTGGTACAATGAAGCTCCCTAACCCGTGTGCTGCTTCCAGGTGATATCGGCAATCCGCACCTCATATGTTCCGACATCTCCCAGCTGGCACCCGTCAAGAACATTGATGGTATACATTCCGGTGCCGTAGGGAGCGATATACACGGTATCATATCCTGTGCCCAGTTCAGTCCCACTACTGTCATACCCGGCGCCATAGACTTCCACGGAGAGAGGATTCTGGACATTACTCTCGACGGTCCCGGTAATATGCAACACGCCGGTAGCCTGGCAGGTGACGGATCGTGTTGCGATCTCTGCAGTCGGCATCTCCGTTGCTGCCGGGGCACTTCCTGCGTTTGAACCGCCCGACCCGCTGAAGAGCGGCCCGCTAAAAATGACCAGAAGTGCGATAAAAAGAATCAGCACTATGATAGCAATCGTGGCAAGGTGATGTACGTTGTCCGGCTTCTTTGCCGGACCTGCGGGCGGAGAATCCGGTGGAACGGTCATAGGTCTCTCCTTTCCGATACCGGTTGATAATATTTGGCTTACGTTTCAGGAAATGAGAGAAAAGACCGGGAAAGGGAGAGATAAAAAAAAGATCCGCCGCAGTCCGCTCCTTCGATCCCCCGCTATCAAAAACAAGAGAGGGGGTGGGGGTCTAACGCGTTCAAAAAACCGGTCGGGGGGTAAGGGTACCTCTCATTTTTACGAGCGGGGGGTACCCCTCTGGCCTGAGAGAGGGTCCTACCCCCCACCACCCGGGCGCGCTGGATTCCGGTTTCAGAGGTGAACTCCACGCGAAGCACATGTTGTACTGGTGCAAAAAAGGGGGGGTAGTCCCCCCTCATGTGCCCGTACAAGGGGGTGGAGGGACGGCTTTGAGAAAAATTGATCGGGGGGGTGGGGTACCTCTCAATTTTGTGAGCGGGGGGTACCCCCCTTGGCTTGTGGGTGCCAAAACGGGACTTTTCGTCGGAAGTCCACAGGAACCGATAGTCCGGAGGAAGAAGTTGAGGGGGATCCCCCTGCTCATGCTGAGGGAGGAGGGGTAGGGGGTCCAGTGCCTGAGGGGGTACCCCCCATTGGGGAGTAAAAGGCGATGCAGGGAATTATTCCGCTGCCACACTTTCACACCCCCCATGCCCAAAGGGTATCTTATCCCCTACCGTTCCGGTATGCATGGCTGAAGTGAAGTACTGGTGCAGCGGCCAGAACATGCTGGACGGGATTGTTCAACCTGGCCACCATCCCGCAGTACAGCGGTGCAGGAAAGAAGAATGTGAGAAGTGGGATTCGGACCTGAACTGTCCCGCCCTGAGCCTGACCGTAAGGCTGGGCGGCAGGAGCGAGGTCTGTTATTCGAATAGGTTAAGAGAGGGGTGATCGTACTGAGGGGGAGGGGTGGCACTATTCTGTGATTGAAGACACTCAAAAGGCACACTGCATTACATGAAAAAGAACGCCGAGGGGGAACAGCCGTTCACGCTCAATAGGCATGTCAGGGAGCGGCTGGATCAGTGGGATGAGCAAAAATAAAGTGAAATATTGTTAAATTTATTCAATATTGTTAGGTGCAAAAAAACAGAGAAGCGTCCGATACCTTCTCATACTCCATAATATTACATACAAGGAAATCGCAGAACAAATTGCGATGGCCAACAAAAGACTAATTCCAAAATTTATCAACATAATTGCATTTAGAACTACATGAGTTGTTTGATCACTTGATGGAATTTGGGATATTGTTGGCATTGTGATTTTTTGAGATAAAAGTGCTGAAAACGCAATAAATATCCAAAAATAGAATATATATCTTTTAGAATTTCCATACCTAATTGATTCTTTAATCTGAATTCTAAGGTTAGCAAAAAATTTAAAAATTGGATGGTTTTTTAGATAAACTGGAAAACATGCGTTTAAAATCTGAATAACGTTGGGACTATTTTTATGTCGAGCAGCTAGTTTATCATACGATGCATGAGAAATTGCGTTGTAACAATATTTCAAATAATCAGAAAAAATATCTCCGCCAATTTTTGGATCGAGATCATTGTTGATCATATATTCCAACAATTCACTTTCAATTATTTGACTTTTTAATATCGCCCGATGGAAGGATGCATTGTCATAAAATTTACTTTGCATAAGTAAAATCAAATCATTAGAGGTTAATTCGTTAGAATTTTTGAGGATAAATTTTATCGTTTCATCCAATCCTTTTTCGTTAATTTTAGCAATGAAATTATCGACTAATTCTCCTTTGTTAAAACGTATTCTTTTGATAATTACATTAATTATTAATTTTCTATTCTTTGCAACTAAAATTAAGAGAGCAAGTAATAATAACAGAATAGCGCCGGAAAAATTTAAATTAAAGCAAATTAAAATTACAGAGAAAATAAACATGCCAATAAAGAAGAAAAAGCTAACTGGCAACTGGATATCGTACTTATTAACAAAATCCTCAATGAAAATCTCATATAATGGCTCTAAAAAAGGAGAGACATGATCTAATATTACCTCTCTTGCTTTAGAATTTTCATTTGTATTAGGAATCGTCCGTTCTTTTTGGTTGTTTGAATCAACCATAATAACATACTATAAAATTTTACGCTTATTTTACTATCTATATCTTAAAGCTTAATATCTGAATTGTGATGCTAACTCATCTATTGCCGCGCGAGCCCACGCGTCGCTCTTCAGAACAGTGATATCAGAAACGCTGTAGAAAGTGATGGGTTGCAAAAACTGAGATACCTATAACCCAAAATAGTAATGCGAGCACCCAAATTCGAACCAATAATAAATCAGTTTTATTGAGATCTACAAACCTTTTCGCGCTCCCCCATTCAGCTAACCCCCCGGTTATCCCCATCCGGCCCCATTCCAGCCCCTGATTCCCCCAATAACTACCAAAATTTTCGAATCTACCGCAGCCTATATAACCTGCCTTATCATTTTAAGGATAATCACCATGAGCCTGGATTTCTGCACACGGGTAACGGGGAAGATCACGAAGATCGGGTATCCCAAGAAGGCCGCCCGCCGCTTCGCGAAGACCTGCCTTGTCCTCATGACCCTGACCTGCGGGCTCTTCGGGCTCTTTGAGAGAGTGAAAGCACCGATCTATCTGAACACCGGTTTTGGGATGCATGCTGCGGGTGCCCGGGCCGGGAACGTATCGCCGGCCTTTTCTGTAATACGTCGTTGACCGCCGGTCCGGTCGTCATTGATCCGTAATCGGTGACAGCGTATGCCAGAGCCGGTCGCGTGTCGTACCGCTCCTCGCATACCGGGATTTTCCTGCACCGGGCCGGCGTGGTTTTCTCCGTGGACGAGCGGATGCGTTCGTCCTCCTGCCAAACCTTACCAATACCCCGGCCCGGGGTCACGGGCATTACCAAAAAGGAGGAATACTATGATCGAGACAATAACAACCGGACAGGATGTGATTGCGCCGGGTGCGATGGCATCCGGTGCCTTGTACAGCAACCGGATTAACCCCTGCGAAGCAGTCGCAGGTGAGACAACCGTAATCCTGCACACGGCCCCGGGAGAGAGCAAGGCAGGCACCGCACCGCGGTACAGCAGGAACACAGCCCACGTTCATGAAGCACTCAAGATCCTTGCCGGACACGGGCATGTCGCGATCCGGCTCGCGGAATCACCCCTGCCGGTCAGTATTATTGCCTTTAAAAAGGACGACCCGCTGCTCGTGCTCGTCATCAGCGCGAGAAAGCCGGTCCCGAGCGCAGCCCGGCTCCACACCGATTACAAGGGAGCCACCGAATACCTCTGCCTGATGGCCGGCCGGCTCCGCTGCCGGATCATGATCTGGGTACACTCCCCTGCCTGCGGCTGGAGATATTACCGGGTCTTCCCCGGCGGTCTTGCCTACGACCACAGGTTCCCGTCCTCGCTGGAGGACTAATCTTTTTTTAACAGGAAAGAATATGGATTGAAAAACAGATGGGAACTAGGAGAAGAGATGCCCATCCGCCCTGTATCAAAAAATAACCCTCGCATGTTGCGAGAATGGTCCGGCCTCCTCTGTGCAGGCATGATCATTCTCCTGTGCGTGCTGCTTACTGCCGGCTGTCTCTCGTCCGCACCCGGGCAGGGTCTCTCCCTGGGAAATACGAGCCCGATCGCTATTCCCCCGTTTCTTTCTGCATCCCCGGTACTGCCGGGATCAACCCCATGCCCTCTGACGACCGGTGCAGGAAATGTCTCGAATGTACCAATAATTACGATCGATCCCGTGGCCGATCACGCGGCCGGAGACTGGATCACCTTTACGGGAACCACGAACCTGGCAGCAGGGGAAA